>OHTD01001190.1_pt1 | contig 11988 bp, 10 predicted proteins | sample 1578871 | NCBI WGS metagenome assembly OHTD01 (sample SAMEA3879574, study PRJEB24766) | human gut metagenome | biome: human-associated habitat; feature: feces | place: USA | collected 1985/1987 | reverse complement strand
GGTCTTTTGATACCTTGAGAGCAAAAGCCAGCCTGATAGCTGCTTGCAGCCGAAGGCTGGCTTTTGCGGGTTAAGCTCACTAAGTGCTGTACAGCACTTAGCGAATCGCCTATGGCGATAATAGCTTAATCGACATAAAGGCTAACGCTGCTGGCTATTTGCCAGGCCGACTGAAGAGGGGATATTCCAAAGGAAACACCAGATGAGTCAATGCTTATGGATGGCGTTATGCTCAACCACGTATGAACATATTTGCTTATACAGGTTACTCTGTTGCCTGCCGATGTATTTTTTACACATCCCATTTCAACCGTAGCCCTGTCAACCCTATAAGCATAATTCAAGAACTCCAGAAATGAATAAACCACACTAGTATAGCCCTCGTCTTCTTTATAATAGTTCCTAAGATATCCAGCGGGGGTGCAGTATGCGGAAAAGGTGTCGGTCAAATTTGCATAATTAGATGGAACAGTTAATGAGATATAATCGTTGCCTGCCGCCGGTCTTTCGCTTGCAAACAGCTGCCAATCAGTTGTCCATTCCGCAACCGATCTTGCAACTATTCTATTGTTTGAAAGCCCTGCCGCATAAGTATATAATCTTAAATTGCCTTTTGAACTTGTTGGTCCCGTTGCCTTTATGTCTTCTACCTCTTGAATGGTCATAGGTTCATAATGATAACCGCTATCATCAGCTGCTTCCTTTAAGTAAATAATCGTATATCCTATTGCTTTCGGTGTTTCGCCCTTTAATAATGATACTTCCAAGCATTCCTTTAATGCTGGACTATTATCAATTTCAGACAATAGTAGCTTCCTCGCATTTATATCATTACCACCGATAATTATTTCATTGTTATCATCAATAGATAGCTTAAGTCCATTCAATTCTATCTGACCTTTTTCCTGATGTATTTGTTCTTTGAAGATCAGTTCAACGCCATAAGCATGCGCTGATACTGAGATTGATAATAAAACAGCCAATAGGCATGAAATAATCCTTTTCATGACTTTTCCTCCTGATTTTCGTCATTAATATCAACTTTTTTATCCGTTTTTGGTCTGGGTTCATCTCTTCCCGGGTCCCATAAAAGGCCGATTATAGCAAAAAACACACCTAAACCAGCTATAAAATATGCAAGACTTGATTGAAGGATTTGACCAAAAAGCGTCAACGCTATTCCGCAGAGAATTAGTTTTACATCTTTAGCCATATAATTATTCACTCCTGTTCTATAGACGATTGGTTACCATTGACACTGCATATATACAAATAATATTATATAATATTATTTTAAACTTTCAAGGTTTTCGACAAAACCAGTCATAATTGAATTAAATTATTTTAATTAAGCACGGAACCCCAGATACAATCCATCAAAAGCCGGCGGCATGCGCGCCGGTCTTTTGATACCTTGGGAGCAAAAGTCAGTCTGATAGCTGCTTGCAGCCGAAGACTGTCTTTTGCGGGTTAAACTCACTAAGCGCTGTACAGCGCTTAGCGAAAGGCCTAATGGGCACACCCTGAAAATACAGCATACCGCACGGGGGCAGCTCAACGGCCTCGTAGCCCTCGGGAAGGGGCTTTGAATAATCTTCGGGCACCTCCACGCCAGCGGCGCAGGAGGACGCGCCGTCCCTTATAAGCCGCGCCGGAAGCGTAAGCAGGGCTGCGTTTTCAAACCTCTCGGGTATGCTGTTTAGCAGACCCTCCCAGCCGCAGCCCATTTCATTGCAGTAGGAGAGGTAATCTACGGCGTTCCTTGAACGCAGCAGAATCAGTTTTCGCGCCGGACGATTCACCGGCGTGACGGTTACGGTAGCTGATATTCGCTTCATAGGTGTGTTGCTCCTTTCGTCCTCGAGGGATTTTGCTATCATGCGGTAGTAGCTTCGGACGGGATAATGAACGAAGTAGCTTACGGGCGGCTTTTCATTGCGGTATTTTATGGGCGTAATATCGAATTGCCGGTAAAATGCCCGCGTAAAGCCGTCATGGGATTCAAATCCTCCCTCAAGCGCTACGTCCACTACCTTTTCATCCGATTTTACAAGCTTTTGGGCGGCGTTTGTAAGCCTGAGCGCCCGTATGTACTCAAACGGGGGTTTGCCCGTAAGCGACTTGAATAGCCTAACGCTGTGGTACGGGCTGTACCCTGACGCATGTCCCAAACCCCGCAGCGTAATTTCCCCGCCAATATGTGACAGTATGTATTCCTGCATGCGCTGTACGGCGTTGATCCTGTCCCAGTCGTTCATCTAGTCCTCCTTATAGATTATACGGCCCTGCCAGAGGCGCCGCTCGACCCTGGTTGCTAAGTTTAAGAGGGCGGCGCCCTTTGGGGGATGGCAGGCCGTTGCACCTCAAACCCGGGGGCGCGCTTTAAGCGGTCATGACGCCTTTTCAAACTGCGCGGCGTACAGGCTGGCATAGAAACCGCCCTTTTCAAGCAGTTCATCATGGGTTCCCTGTTCTATGATATCGCCGTCGCTCAGCACAAGAATCAGGTCCGCGTTTCTGATTGTCGACAGGCGATGCGCGATAACAAAGCTTGTACGCTTTTCAGTAAGCTTATCCATGGCCTGCTGGGCAATGAGCTCGGTTCGCGTATCAACCGATGAGGTCGCCTCGTCCAATATAAGCATGGGGCTGTCCTGTATCATGGCGCGGGCTATGGTCAAAAGCTGTTTTTGACCCGCCGATATGGCGGTGTTTTCATTGAGCACCGTATTAAAGCCGTGCGGAAACGCGCATATGAAGCTGTAAATGCCGCAGGCGCGGCAGGCTCGCTCCAATTCCATGTCCGAAACATTTTCCTTGTTATACACGAGGTTTTCACGTACGGAGCCTTCAAAGGTCCACGTATCCTGGAGCACCATGCTGAACATGCTGTGAACGGCTTCGCGCTTCATTTCTGATATGGGCGTGCCGTCGATCAGTATATCGCCGCTGTTGATCTCAAAAAAGCGCATCAAAAGGTTTACCATTGTGGTCTTGCCAGCCCCCGTTGGGCCGACTATCGCAACCTTTTGCCCTGGGCTTATGTGCGCGGAGAAGTCCTTAATGATTATTTTGACCGGATTATCCGGATAGCTGAAGCGCACATGCCTGAACTCCACTTCGCCCCTGATATCGGCCGGAGCGACGCCTTTTTCGCTTTCGTCCTCCATATCTTCCTCGTCAAGGAAGCCGAACACGCGGCTGCCCGCGGCGGCGGCGGACTGCATGTTCGTCATACCCTGAGCGAGCGTGCTCAGAGGCGATGTAAACAGACGCACGTACATGATAAACGCTATGATAACGCCAAAGGAGATCTCACCGCCGATTGCAAGCGCCGCCCCAACAACGCATACCGCCACATAGCCCATATTGCCTATAACGTTCATCAACGGCTGCATTACGCCCGACAGGAACTGTGACTTCCAGTTTGCCTCATATACGGCCTGGTTCATAACGGAAAACCGTTCTTTAATCTTTCGGTTAGCGCGTGAGATCCTTACCACGTCATGCCCTGTATACATCTCTTCAATATAGCCGTTTAGCCTGCCCAGGTTTTGCTGGCGGTCTACGAAATATCTCTGGGACCTGGATATAATGGCTATAATGATGATAATCCCCAAAAGCGTAGTGGCGAGCGCGGCAAGCGCCATCCGCCATTCAGTAACAAACATCATAATAAGGCAGCCTGTAAACTGCGCCGCCGCGCTGATGATGGACGGAAGGCTGTTGGAAAGCGCCTGCTGAAGGGTGCTTACGTCGTTTGTCATCCGGCTGAGGATGTCGCCGTGGGATACCGTGTTGAAAAATTTCATCGGAACCCTGTTGATCTTGCAAGAGAGGCCGTCCCTTAGCTGCTTTGACAGCTTAAGCGTTACGGTGGCCGTTATATAGTGCTGCACGTACGTAAACAGGGAGCTTAATAGGTAGATAGTCACGAGAAAGACGCCCGTCCTGGCGATAGAGTCCATGTCAATGGGGCCGTAGAGCGCCTCGGATATAAGGTCTGTTATCCTTCTGAGCTGGCCAGGGCCAATGATTGTAAGCACCGCTCCCAGCGCCGCCAGGATAAGGGCTATAACCATGGGCGTTCTCGATTTTTCGGAAAAAGCGGACAGCTTTTTAATTATAGCGCCTATGCCGGCCTTTCCAGTATTGTTTTTCTTTGTCATGTCCGCCCTCCTTAAGCGTTAAGTTCTTTTGCGGAAAGCTGGGACATGGCAATCTCGCGATAGACCCCGCAGTTTTCCATAAGCTCGTCATGGGTTCCAACTCCGGCCACATGGCCGTCTTCAAGCACTACGATCCTGTCCGCGTGGCGGATGGTGCCTATGCGCTGGGCGACGATCATGCACGTTGTATCCCTGAGGTTCAACGCAAGTCCCGCGCGCAGCTTTGAATCGGTCTTATAGTCAAGCGCAGAGAAGGAATCGTCAAAGATCAGGATCTCCGGCCTGCGCGCCAGCGCACGGGCGATTGACAGGCGCTGTTTCTGTCCTCCGGATACGTTCACGCCGTCCTGAGCGATTTCGTATTGTATTCCATCGGGCAGCTTTTCAACGAATTCGGCGGCCTGGGCAAGCTCCAGGGCTTTGATTACGTCCTCTTCGGCCGTCGGTTCCCGGCTTTCGCCAAATTCTACATTTTCGCGTATCGTTCCCGCGAACAGCACCGCCCTCTGCGTTACATAGCCCAGCCTGTCGTACAGCGCGTCGAAGGCGTAATCCTTTACGTTAACGCCATCCACCAGCACCTCCCCCTCGGTTGCGTCGTAAAAACGCGCAACAAGGCTTATAAGCGTGGTCTTGCCGCTGCCCGTAGCTCCGATGAAGGCTATCGTCTCCCCCTTATCAACCCTGAAGCTGACGTTATTGAGCTCGTTTCTGTTTGAATCCGGATAGCGGAAGGATACGTTTTTAAACTCAACGGTTCCGGTTTCACCGGCCTGTGTGACCGTCCCCTCATGAAGCTGGGTTTTCGCTCTGAGCACCTCGTTTATTCGTCCGGCGGACACCTGTGCTGCGGGCAGGAACATGAAGATCATCACCATCATCATAAGTGACATTATGACATACGTGGCATAGGTGCTGAACACCACCACATTGCTGAACATGTCAAGCCTTCCCGCCATATCCGCCGCCGCTATGCCGTTGATCAGGGAAGCGCCCACCCAGTATATGACCAGGGCCAGGGCGTTCATCGCAAGCATCATTGCAGGGGTGAGTATGGCAAACGTCCTCTGGTTGAACAGCTGGGTGTTCATCAATATATCGTTTGCCCTGCCGAATTTTTTATTCTGGTATTCTTCTGCGTTGAACGCGTGGACGACGTTGATGCCGTTGAGGTTTTCGCGCGTGATCCGGTTGATATCGTCGGTCTGTTTCTGCACCTTTTTCACACGGGGTATAACCACTACCATAATGATGATTATCATTGTGAGCAGAGCCGCCACAAAGCCCGCCGTAATCACCGAAAGCTCCCAGCTCTTGCCGATTATCTTGATTATGGCCCATACTGCCATGATGGGGGACTTGATTATTATCTGAAGGCCCATAGCGATCAACACCTGAATCTGCGTGATATCGTTTGTCGTACGGTTGATAAGGCTTGGAACCGAAAACTCGAGCATCTCCTTTTGCCCAAAGTCAGCTACCTTGTTGAATACGTCCTCGCGTACGGTATAGCTGAACCCCGCCGCGATTTTGGCCGCGAGAAAGCCGCATACTACGCTGAGCGCCGCGCTGGCCAGCACGCAGCAAAGCATTGAGACGCCTGTATCCCATATCTGCGGCATCCCGCTGCCAGGCGTCTTGATAAGAACGGTAAGCTCGCTCATGTAATCGGGCAGGGCAAGATCGAAATAGATTTGCCCCAAAACAAGAATCGCGCATACCAGCGCCATAAGCCACTCTCTGGGCTTCATCTTTTTGAGCAATCCAATCATCTTTCACCGCCTCCGTCATTCAGCTCATCTATTGTATCGATCAGCTTTTGTGAAATTTGCGCGAATCTCTCAATTTCATCGCTGGAAAGCCTGCTCAGCAGCGCCTCCTTGAACTCCCTTTGGGCCGCCCGTCCGGCTTGAACGAGTCCGGCCGCCTTTTTTGTGACCTCAAGCCGTTGAATGCGGCGATCCGCCACGTCGATGCGGCGGGTAAGATACCCTGCTTCAATCAGGGTTTCAACCGCCACCGACACAATCCCGCTCTTGATTCCGCGCAGCCTGCATAAATCGCGCGCCGTGTTATACTCGGGATTGTTGGCAAAAAACATTAGGGTATTGAATCCCATTTGATTTATCCCGTACCTTTTGCATACAGGCTGGCAAAAGCGCCCGTATACGTTCGCTCCCTTCAAGCCTATTGTCAGAATACGGCTTAATTCCATAACGGTCAGCCTCCTCGTTAATTCAATATTAGAATTTCAAAAATTGTAACACCAGCAGCTATAATTATCTATCCAGTAAAGTGGTTATTTCTGTTAACCATTTGCAAACAAATAAGAATTGTGCGTTTAGGCTATAGTTGGCGCCTGACATATGAAGTGATTAATAAACCCTTGAATTTACGCCCGCGCACGCAAGCGCTTAATAATCCGGCCATAATGTGCCCGCAGACCAAAAGGGTTAATTTCGCGAACTTTAAATAGAATAATTGATATGAGCAATTTCAAAGGAATGGTAGAGTACATTCACCTCCGCCAGCGGAATTCAGCATTTCTTTTCCATTTCATAGTTGATCATAGAGACCCCTCTGCGCTCAACCTGCCGCTCGCTTATTACGCTGTATCCCCTGTTTATAAAAAATGACTTTGCGGTGATTGAAGCGTGGGTAGTAACCCGACTCCCGTAAAAGCGGCTTTCCAAGCGGTCGCAGAGCATCGTCGCCACGCCCATGCCCTGATAATCCTTATGGACATAGAGCCGGTCGAGGTATCCCGCGGCGTCGATATCCCCAAAGCCGGCTACAATGCCGGAATCAACGGCCACAAGCGTGTAATGCTCTAAAAAGGAGGTGTTCCACCCGTCTATATCGACGCGGCCGTCAGCCCATGCATCCACCTGTTCCTTTGTATAATCCCTGGTGTTGATAGAGTGAACCGTATCATAGAACAATCTGGCCAGTTGAGGACAATCTTCAGTTCGGTATTCCCTTATTTCCATAGCTGTAATATTCCGTTTCAGGTTAATATGAGCACATATTCATTATACCATAAAATAATCCATCCTCCGGCAGCGGTGGTAAATGTTTTCCCATCGTTGTCAAGCTAAGCATTATAATCTTGACTGAGTATGTGTCTATCGTTCCTTGGACACATGAATTATTGCCCAGAGAATTGCCGTTTGCCACTTAGCATCGCCATGACGCCTGCGAGCCTCAAAACGTTGGACAATGCGCATGGAACATATTTATTTTCACGACCTGTTCTTATTCAATCAGCTAAATCCGGCGCTATGTCCTGTGAGGGCATAGTACCCGTGGGGGTGGGGGCCGCAACGTCAGCGCAGCCCACCACAAATAGCGTAAACACACAGAGTAAAAGTGATATTGTTTTAATCGTTAGTTTCATGCTCTTTTCCTTAACTAGCGTATCTCATAGAAGCACACCCTGTCTTCATGGCATGCCATAAGATATATCCTGCCGTCTGGCAGTACGCGGACTTCCTGCCATGGGAATCTGTCTATATCTTCACAATCATACGCCTTGACAGAACCCAGTTCATTTCCATATTTGTCATATTTATATATGTCTAATGTTAACATTGTGTATGCATCGGCTTCTTTGTCAATGGTTGTCATCCCCAGAACCAGGTTAAGCTCTCTATCGGTTCCCACTGTCAGCAGGCTTATATCATCATCAAACGATACCTCCCATTCATGGCCGTCCAAGCTAATTTTATACTCATTTTTATATGACCATTGGGATGATGTTTCTTCAGATGTTAATAAGCCTTTAATACCATCATGTGGCATGAATTTCCCATCCTTGAACCTGTAGTTTAATTGTTCATCAACATAAGTCCCATTTTCATCAGCCACGGACCGGCTGCCGCCAATATATACTCCGTCAGCGTCGGCAAGCGGTTCCATATATGCTAATAAGCCTGTCAGTCCATCCGGAAAATAGTGCTTTTCTACGGCTTTGGTGTTATTACCTCCGTAAACATAGTCAACGGTAAACATATAGTCAACAGTGTAATTTAGTACATAAAACGTCCCGTTTATATACTCCATTAAAAACATCATTCCATCGTCTTCAAAGCGTATCTCGTCGCTGTACTTGTATTCGCCGTCACTTTTTTCAAAAATTGCAATTCTTGAGTTATATGTATCCAGCACCGCCAGCCAGCCGCTTTCGTCGACATAAAAGGATGATGGTCCTGACACGGTCATTGGGATTGGATAGTAATCGTATGCTAAATTGTCTTTTCCGCTGCCAATTTTGAAGCTTGCTATCTCAATAACCTCACCTTTTAAACGGTATGCTTCATTTGCTGTTGGCGCGGGCGTAGGTTCGGGAGAGCGTGTAGGTTTCGGGGTGGGAGTAGGCTTCTCGGATGGGGTGGGCAAAGCCGGCGTTATGTCCTGCGAGGGCATAGTGTCCGTCGGAGTGGGGGCTTCGACTTTAGCGCAGCCGGAAATCAGTAATGTAATAACGCAGAGTAAAAGTGATATAATTTTTATTAAATGCTTCATCTATTCTCCTTTCATTCAGCGCCGGCCGGTTTAAACAGGCCGGCGCAATGTCGGTTAATAAACCTTATGATACTGAGTTGATACGTCCTGAGCCATTTGTTGAGGATCTTGCCGCAAGCCTTCCACATGTCTGGCACTTCTTTATGCTGCTTCCCACGTTAATCCAGGCATGAGAGCCAACCGAAGTTTTATATCCGCACTGAGAATAGAATTTGCACGGTTTCCAGTGGCTGGTGCTGTTGTGGCCATATTTAGCTATTACTTGATGCCAGGCCGTTTTTCTGACATAGCTATTGAAAAAGCCACGGTACACCTCCCTTTGTGAAACCTTGTCTATTCGTTTGCCTTCATTCCCGCCGCTATCAGAATAGGTAGTAGAATCTATTATTATGTATTTGTTTTTTGGCGCACGTCCCACGAATAAAAATGTGTGATTACCAGCCTTAACATAGACATCCATCTGATTTGCATTTATTGGATCATAATCATTTGAACTATACTTATGTCCAATATATTTGGATATATCGCTAGTATTATAATACTCCCTAAGTCCATAAGCGCTGGACACAAACCCCGAGCAGTCCAGGCCAACCGTAGGGGAAATCCAGCCGCCTCCATTGGCGTTCCCCGCAATGCCCGGCCTGGCCTTTATCGCGGTGTCGAAGTCTCTGAACCTGCCGCTGCCCAGATTGTCCAGCCCATTGAATCCGCCCCTGCAATAGGGTATCCCCGTAAGATATTGTCCTGGACTGGCCTTGCTTACCTCTATTGGAAGCTTGATTTTACCGCTGTCAGACCCAGCCTGCGAGAGGTCTTTATGGTACGACTGAAGAAGCCACCTTTTCTTTACCATGCTGTCCGCTCTGGACTTAACCTGGGCGCGGGTTCTAGAAAGGGCGTAAATCCTTGACTTCTTCTCCGGATTATCCTCGTCGGCCTGCTCCATGGCCTCAAGCTCGGCGTCCATCTGCAGCGCCCGCTGGGTCAGCTCGGTCATTCTGGACGCATAGGTCGTGCCGAAGATAAGCCTTTGAATGGATACCTTATCCTCGTAGCAGGCCATGTAATAGACCGTGCCGTCCGCCATCACCTGATACTGCTTGTCAGCGTACGTATGCAGTCCGTCGTCGTCGATTCTCGCGTATCCCACGACATTGCCGTTTGCGTCATACTTGCGCACGGTCCGCTCCGACATTATGGTATATACGTCCGTGACATAGTCGAAGTACTCGGCGTAAAGGTTGTTGGCGGCGTCCTTATCTATCGCGGCAAGGTCGTTTATATTCTTGTCGAGAGCTATATCCCATTCAAGGGTTCCCAGGCCGATGCTGACCGAGGGGTCTATCGGAGCTTCATGCTCATGCCCCTCCTCCTCACAGTTTCCGCAGGCTGTTTTTTCATACGTGCTGTAGGTAGCTCCAAGAACAAAGCCGTTATCCTGGGTGAGATAATAGTAGTTCTCATCCATATCCACCACGGCCAGCCCGTTGGGCGTAATCAGCATGTCCACTACCGTTAAACCCGTCAGTCCCTCGGGGAGATCATGCTTGACATAGGCCTCCTTGTCGGGATCGTCAAGGGTCATGATAAACGGCACCTCGCAAACCCTGCTTGACGGCACGTCGAGCACATAAAATATGTTGTTTGCAAAGCACAGCTTTGTCGCGTAGTAACCGCTTGGCAGGGCCAGCATATTTGTGCACTGCCCGTTTACATACAGCAAAATCCTGTTGTTTTCGGAATCGAGTATTGCAATCCAGCCGCTTTCATCAACATAGAAGCTGCCAGGCCCCCTGATCTGAAGCGGAACGTCGCCAAAGTCATAGCCCGCCTGTCCGCCTCCCGTGCCGATGGGTATGCTTAGGATCTCTTCATGTATTATGGCATAGGGGGACGCTTCGCCGTCATCTCCCTCGCCGGCCGCTGTTGTCGCCGAGGCCGCGAAGCCCACTATAAAAATCAGACATAGCAGCAAGCTGAATACCCGTTTAATTATGCTTGTAAAATTCATTACCTTCCTCCTGAAATACAAACTTAGCATGCTTTATAAGACGTCCTAATTAACATTTGTGACAGGTCTAGACTACTATATTATACCATTTAAATTAAAATACGCAATATTCACTTCTTTTTGTAGTAAACAATTAACAGGTTGCGCTAAAAAGCGGACGTTAGAGGGCCTTTATAACCTGTTTTGGAATAAAACCGCATGCGTATAACAAGAAATACGCCCGCGGCTGAAGGTCAGGCGTTGGCCCTTAAATCTATAAAGCGTTTTTATGTGAACGCAAAGCGCCGCAAATCAACGGGAACCGCTGCAATATTGGTAAAACTCTTCGCGCCCCCCGTTAAACACATTGAGGTCAATGAAGCGTTCGCCGCCGTCATATCCGTTGAGCTCAGCCCTGTCCGTATACTGCCAGAATGTCCAGTCCCTGTTTTCGCTGAGGCTGGGCTTGAAATAAACGTTGCGTATCCATATATCGTAAGTCTCAAATCCGCCTTCAATATACGCCTTGTAAGCTCTCTGGGTAACGTAAATGATGGGTTTCATCTCATAATGCGACTCAAGCGCCTGAAGCATTGCGGCCAATTCGCGCTCGACATAAACCCTTTCGGGAGGCGAACTGAAGAATTCGCCGTAAAACTCAAGGTCAACAACGGGAGGAAGCATGCTTTCATGAGCTTTAACGACGCTGATGAAGTGCTCGGCCTGCGAAAGCCCTGGGCTTTCAAAGCTGAAGAAGTGATATGACCCTACGCGCAGATCCGTTTGCAGCGCCTGATCTATGTTTTCACAATAGCGCCTGTCCTCAAAGCCGCTTCCTTCCGTCGCCTTTATAAACGCAAAATCTATGTCCTCACCGGCCAGTATCTGCCAGTCTATCCTGCCCTGGTGCGCGGAAACGTCCACACCCTTCACCGGATAGTCCTTCCTGGAGGGCGTATTTAGCCGGATAAGCCGGCCTGCGAAGAGCAGCGCTAATATAAACGCCGATAACGCAAATATTATGAAGGTTATCTTTATCTTACAGCCGTTCATCATTGCCGCTCCCGAATCCGAGGTTTCATAGGCGCTTATACCCTGTGGCGCTTGAATCTCCTAATGGTAATAGATGTAAAAAACAACAGTCTGGTTGATTAAAGCAACTCATTTTACATTATAAACCATAAATCAAAAACCGGCAAATTCTAATGTGGGTTAAACTCGCTTCGTATTGTACAGCACGAAGCGAAAGGCCTCATGGCCGCATTTGCCTCCGGCGGCTTAGAACCTTTTTTGCAAAAAAGGTTC
>OHTD01001162.1_pt1 | contig 12200 bp, 10 predicted proteins | sample 1578871 | NCBI WGS metagenome assembly OHTD01 (sample SAMEA3879574, study PRJEB24766) | human gut metagenome | biome: human-associated habitat; feature: feces | place: USA | collected 1985/1987 | reverse complement strand
GTGTTAGCAAAATTAATATTTTATTCCTTGCTGACACAGTTTAAATTACATCTTCAGATTTGAACACACACGAACCCTCCACCCGATAAAGATCTTGAATTTCTCGGGTGATTTTCGGGCGTATAAGTTTTCCTCGTTCAGGCTTCTTACACCTCCGATACATAAATGTACTTCCTCGCCGTTCATCATTCTGCTCATGGAACGGATATGAAAACAGAAAGCCATACGTTGATAATAGATGGTCTCGTCCTCCGGTCTAAGCTCTTCTTTCCTTTTTGTCAATGCTCCCGGAACCCTGCCCAGGATTTTATGTGATACTCTGATTTCCGTGTTACCAAAGTTCTCTCCGGTAAAATATACTTTCGCGGCATCCTCTACCTGGTGGATAAATTTCTGGTGGCTGATTGTAAGCTGGTTATCCCCAAAACTAGGGACAATACAGTTCCTTTCAAGTTCTTCAAGTGTAATACCCGAAGTGTTACTCTCAATAAAATTAGGATGCTCTTTCTGTTCTTCTTCAGATACGATTACAGCATCTTCGATATTAACTGCATCCATCATTCTTGTTACCATTCCGATTGTTCTTGGAATGACAGTAAGTTCATTAGTCATTGTTTCCATACTCTTGTTATTTTTTAGTCGGTTAATAAAATGCGATGAAAAAACAAAAAGCCAAGAGGTGTCATTTCTTTGCTTTTATGAATATACCTCTTAGCTTCTTTATTCCTTTGAGTATTGAAGTTGCTACCTCCAATACGGTTATTATTACGTCCGCTTTCTTGTCATAATCCATTCATCAGACGTACTATCAGTTTTCAGTCGCAGCATCAACGGCCTTGACTTCACCCGTGGCAATCTTCTTTTTTCCGAATTTGCCACAATACTTTTCTGCAAGCTCGATTACTACGGAACCTGCCACGATAATCTCGGCCACATAAGCTGCGACCTTCAATCCTTTAATTAAATTTCCCATGTCTCTTAGTTTTAAATTGTTAGTAATTATGTTTCTATTCTCTATTTCTCTTATATACTTTTCTCATATATAAGGCTTTGAAGGGAAATCAAGGAAGGGGAGAAGAAAAAAATAGACCAATCTTTCGACTGGTTGTGATAGTTGAACCGTTGTAAATAGCTCCTCGCATTTACTTGGCCTATCATGCGGCATACATTCTTTCGTGGGGAACTTTATGTCTTGTCCACATACTGAAATTGCTACGCATCATCGAATCTACATGCTTATCCATCTTCTGAAAATAAGTGTGACCCGGTAATTGTTTTTATCATTAATGCTTGAAGCCGTACGCACTCTTCATTGCAGTGCTGAATAATGCTCCAAGCTATCTTATCATATATAAGAGTTTGAGGGGATTTGAAAAGGAAAACTGACTATAAAAATTACTCGATAGAAGGCACAGATTAATAATAAAAGTATTATTTTTGCAAATGAGAATTAGACATATAGGAATTAACTAATTAGCAATAATTCCAAATAAAGATTTAGTATTAACAAGCAGCATTATACTATAGGTAAACCATAGTGTAAACCGAAAGAGATGCAATAGAGTATATACAATTGATAATCAGCCGTTATCAGTTTATCTCTCGCGAAGTCTGGGGGGCGTGTGGTCGCAAGTTCGAATCTTGTCATCCCGACTGTTGAGCATTAAGGAGTTAAGTCTAAGACTTAACTCCTTAATTTTTATAGTATTTCTTAATGACAGACTTGCTGCCATAAATATGCTGAATATGTACAAAAAGAAGACGGTGCCTATTCGCTTCAGCGGGAATAGCTCATCAAATTACTGGAATTCTCGTAAGAAATCTCTATTTTTGCACTTTAAACAAGAAAAATTATGGGAGCAGCTAAATGGATAGGCGGCATCATCGGCTTCATGGCCGGAGGACCGCTGGGAGCCTTGGCAGGTTTTGTATTCGGTTCACTGTTCGACACCGATTCAAGTGACGCAGGCAGTTATTATGGAGAAGAACCAACGCACGGCACTACCTATACCGGGCAACGGAACAGTTTCCTCTTCTCCATGCTCGTGATGGCTTCGTACATTATCCGTGCAGACGGGCGCATCATGCATAGTGAAATGGAATTCGTCCGCCGCTTTCTGAGAAGCACATTCGGTGAGGCTGCCGTGGGCGAGGGAGAACGGATACTGCTCAACCTCTTCGAACAGCGCAAGCAGATGGACAGACAAAACCCACTGGCATTTAAAAACACCATCCGTGACTGTGGAACGCAGATTGCCGCCAACCTGACATACGAGGAACGCTTGCAACTGCTGGTATTCTTGGTAGAAATTGCCAAAAGCGACGGACACGTCTGCAACGAGGAGATAGAAGCCTTGAAAGAAGTGGCCATGTACATGGGACTATCCGTCAAGGAAGTGGAATCCATGCTTAACCTAGGCGGTAGCTCACTGAACGAGGCCTACAAAGTACTTGAAGTTGAACCCACCGCCACCAATGACGAAGTGCGTGCCGCTTACCGCCGTCTGGCCTTGAAACACCATCCCGACCGGGTGGCAACGCTGGGCGAAGACATCAAGAAAGCCGCAGAAGAGAAGTTCCAAAGCATCAACAATGCCAAAGAACAGATATACAAGGCACGAGGTATGAAATGACGTACCTCGCTCCTTGCCTTGTGGACAGCATCATGACGTTTATAAACATTCTATATTAACATCAACCCACACACTTATGAAGAAAACCCTTGCAATCCTTGCACTAGGCCTTACTGCCATTGCCGGACATGCCGCCACGCCGCTCTGGATGCGCGATGTGCAAATCTCTCCCGACGGTACGGAAATCGCATTCTGCTACAAAGGAGACATCTACAAGGTGCCTGCCAAAGGTGGAACCGCCACACAGCTTACTACCCAAGAGAGCTACGAATGTACCCCCATATGGTCGCCGGACGGCAAACAAATAGCCTTTGCCAGCGACAGATACGGCAACTTCGACGTATTCGTGATGCCGGCAGACGGCGGAACCGCCCAACGGCTCACTACCCACTCCACCGGTGAGATACCCTCCACATTCACTCCGGACGGAAAGTATATCTTGTTTTCCGCATCCATCCAGGACCCGGCAAGCAGCGCTCTTTTCCCCACTTCGGCCATGACCGAGCTTTACAAAGTACCTGCAACGGGAGGGCGTACGGAGCAAGTGCTGGGCACCCCTGCCGAAGCGGTCTGCTTCGACAAGGCGGGCCATCAGTTCCTCTACCAAGACCGCAAGGGATTTGAAGATGAATGGAGAAAGCACCACACCTCCTCCATCACCCGCGACATCTGGCTGTATGATGCAAAGACGGGTATCCATACCAACCTCACCGACCGCGCGGGCGAAGACCGCAACCCGGTGTTGTCACCCGATGGAAGAACGGTTTACTTTTTGAGTGAGAGAAACGGCGGCTCATTCAACGTGTATGCCTTCCCGCTGGCACAGCCCCGAGAGGTGAAGCCCATCACCAGCTTCAAGACACATCCCGTGCGCTTCCTCTCCATGAGTGACGGCGGGACGTTGTGCTACACGACGGCGAAATCTATACCCAGCAGCCGGATGCCACCCCGAAGAAAGTCGCCATAGAACTGGTGCGCGATGACCGGCCGCAATTCGCCAACCTGCAGTCTTCCGACGGAGCCACCTCTGCCGTTGTGTCCCCGGACGGAAAACAGATTGCCTTCACGCTGCGCGGAGAAGTCTTTGTCACTTCGGCAGACTATGCCACTACCAAGCAGGTGACGCACACACCGGCACGCGAAGCGGGCCTCTCCTTTGCGACGGACAACCGCACCCTGGCCTACGCCAGCGAGCGAGGCGGCAACTGGCAGCTCTACCTTGCCAAGATAGCCCGCAAGGAAGACCCTAACTTCCCGAACGCCACGCTGATTGAAGAAGAAGTGCTGCTGCCCTCCACCACCGTGGAACGTGCCTATCCGCAATTCTCGCCCGACGGCAAGGAACTCGCCTTTATCGAAGACCGCATCCGGCTGATGGTGCTCAATCTGGAGACGAAGAAGGTGCGCCAGATTACGGACGGCTCCACCTGGTACAGCACCGGCGGAGGATTTGACTACGCATGGTCGCCGGACGGTAAATGGTTTACACTTGAGTTCACGGGTAACAAGCACGACCCCTACTCCGACATCGGCCTGGTCAGCGCAGAGGGAGGCAAAGACATCATCAACCTCACCAATAGCGGCTACATGAGCGGCTATCCCCACTTTGCGCTGGACGGCAACGCCATCCTTTTCACCACCGAACGCTACGGCATGCGTGCCCATGCCTCATGGGGCTCGCTGAACGACGCCATGCTCGTCTTCCTCAACCAAGACGCCTACGACAAATACTGCCTGAGCAAAGAAGACTACGAGTTGCGCAAGGAGCTGGAGAAGGAGCAGAAGAAGTCTGCCGGGAAGGACACCCCCCAAGGCAAAAACAAGGATAAAAAGAAGAAATACGACAAGAAAGACAGCAATGCTGACGAAAAAGATGACCAGCCGAAAGACATCGTCGTAGAGCTGAAAGGCATCGAAGACCGTGTGGTGCGCCTCACCCCGAACTCTTCCGACATGGGCAGCACCATCATCTCCAAGGATGGCGAGACACTCTACTACCTGGCAGCCTTCGAAGGTGGCTACGACCTCTGGAAGATGAACCTCCGCAAGAAGGAAACCAAACTGCTGCACAAGATGGATGCCGGATGGGCGGACATGCAGCTGGACAAGGACGGCAAAAACCTCTTCCTGCTGGGCAGCCGCAAGATGCAGAAAATGGACACTTCATCCGACGCGCTGACCCCCATCACCTTCCAGGTAGATGCCAAGATGGACCTGGCTGCGGAGCGCGAATACATGTTCGACCACGTGTACCGCCAACAGCAGAAGCGATTCTACAATACCAATATGCACGGAGTGGACTGGGACAAGATGACCGCCGCCTATCGCCGCTTCCTGCCCCATATCGACAACAATTATGACTTTGCCGAACTGCTGAGCGAATGGCTGGGCGAGCTGAACGTATCTCACACCGGCGGCCGTTTCTATCCCAAAGGGCAATCCGAACCTACTGCCAGCCTGGGACTGTTCTTCGACTGGAACTACACGGGCAAGGGCATGCTCATTGCCGAAGTAGTGGAGAAAGGCCCCTTCGACACAGCCAACACCCGGGTGAAAGCCGGCACAGTCATCGAAAAGATAGACGGCGTGGAAATCACCCCCGATGCGGACTATTACACGCTGCTCAACAACAAGGCACGGAAGAAAACACTTGTTTCTCTCTTCGACCCGCAGACCAAGGAGCACTGGGAAGAGGTCATTATCCCCATTACGAACGGTGCGTTCAGCGATTTACTCTACAGCCGCTGGGTGAAACAGCGTGCGGCAGACGTTGACCGATGGTCGGGTGGCCGATTGGGTTACGTGCACATCGAGTCTATGGGAGACGACAGTTTCCGTTCCGTCTACTCGGACATCCTGGGAAAATACAACAACCGCGAAGGCATCGTCATCGACACCCGTTTCAATGGCGGTGGACGCTTGCACGAGGATATAGAAATACTTTTCAGTGGACAAAAATACTTCACCCAAGTGGTGCGCGGTCGCGAGACGTGCGACATGCCCAGCCGCCGCTGGAACAAACCCTCCATCATGGTGATGTGCGAGGCCAACTACTCCAATGCGCACGGCACGCCGTGGGTTTACAGCCACCGCGGACTGGGCAAGCTGGTAGGCATGCCCGTGCCGGGAACCATGACCAGCGTGTCGTGGGAACGCCTGCAAGACCCGTCATTGGTATTCGGCATCCCCGTCGTGGGCTACCGCCTGTCGGACGGCAGCTATCTGGAGAACTCGCAGCTGGAGCCGGACATCAAAGTAGCCAATTCACCCGAGACCATCGTGAAGGGAGAAGACACACAGCTGAAAGCTGCCGTAGAGGAACTGCTGAAGGAACTCGAAAAATAAGTACCGCCCTGCCCCACGCAGGAATACCGGTCATATAGGCCGATATATATATTAAGATGATGTGTCAAAACGGTTGATGGCACATCATCTTTTTTTATATGCCACAAGGAAGCAAGACTTTTTCTATCTCACTTTTTTGCACTATCTTTGTGACATAAATTCCTAACTCTTTAACTGATTATGTTTGCTGACTTGTTAAACTCCTCCTATTTCGCGCTCTTTCTCATTGTGGCTTTAGGCTTCATGTTGGGAAGAATCAAGATTAAAGGGCTTTCGCTCGACGTCTCCGCCGTCATCTTCATTGCCCTGCTGTTCGGACACTTCGGTGTCATCATCCCCAAAGAATTAGGAAACTTCGGACTGGTGCTCTTCATCTTCACCATCGGCATCCAGGCCGGTCCCGGATTTTTCGACTCCTTCCGGAGCAAGGGCAAGACGCTTATCATCATCACCCTGCTCATCATCTGCTCCGCCGCCCTGACGGCAGTAGGACTGAAATATGCCTTCGACATCGATACTCCCAGTGTCGTGGGACTGATAGCCGGTGCCCTGACCAGTACGCCGGGACTCGCCGTTGCCATTGACAGCACCCATTCCCCACTGGCATCCATCGCTTACGGTATTGCCTATCCTTTCGGCGTTATCGGCGTGATTCTCTTCGTTAAGCTGCTGCCCCGTATCATGCGCATCGACCTCGACAAGGAGGCGCGCCGGTTGGAGAAGGAACGCCGCAGCCAGTTCCCGGAACTGACAACCTGTCTGTTCCGCGTAACCAACCCCGCCGTCTTCGACCGGAGCCTGATGCAAATCAATGCGCGCGCCATGACCGGAGCCGTCATCTCACGCCACAAGCACAACGAGCAGATAGCCATCCCCACCGCCCAGACCATCCTGCACGAGGGAGACTACATACAAGCCGTGGGTAGCGAAGAGGCCTTAAACCAGCTCGCCGTCCTCGTGGGCGAACGCGAAGAAGGCGAACTGCCACTCGTAGACATGCAGGAGATTGAATCCCTGCTGCTCACCAAGAAGGATATGATAAACAAGCAGCTGGGCGACCTCAACCTGATGAAGAACTTCGGCTGCACCGTCACCCGCATCCGCCGAAGCGGCATCGACCTCTCCCCCTCGCCCGACCTCGCCCTGAAATTCGGCGACAAGCTGATGGTGGTGGGCGAGAAGGACGGCATCAAGGGAGTGGCACGCCTGCTGGGCAACGACACCAAGCAACTGTCCGACACCGACTTCTTCCCCATCGCCCTGGGCATCGTGCTGGGCGTGCTCTTCGGCAAGCTCAACATCTCCTTCTCGGACAGTCTGTCGTTCTCTCCGGGACTGACGGGAGGCATCCTGATGGTCGCCTTGTTCCTGAGCGCCATCGGAAAGACCGGCCCCATTCTGTGGTCCATGTCCGGCCCTGCCAACCAACTGCTGCGCCAGCTGGGACTGCTGCTCTTCCTTGCCGAAGTAGGGACATCGGCAGGACGGAATCTGATGGCCACGTTCCAGGAAAGCGGCTGGCTCTTGTTCGGCGTAGGCGCCGCCATCACGCTGGTGCCCATGCTGGTGGCAGTATGCGTAGGCCTGTTCGTGTTCAAGATAAACATTCTCGACCTGCTGGGCACCATCACCGGCGGCATGACCAGTACGCCCGGCCTTGCCGCCGTCGACTCCATGACGGACAGCAACATACCGAGCGTGGCCTATGCCACGGTATATCCCATTGCCATGGTGTTCCTCATTCTGATAATCCAGGTGATAGCCTCCGCAGTCTATTGACGCATGAAGACGTACAGCCGGACAGAAACCATCGCCCGCATGAACGCACTGGCCGGAGCCAATGTGCCCTTCCTCTTCATCGTAGACTACGCGCAAGAGCAGTCGCACATTGAGCCCCTCGACCGGATAGACCCCGCCACCTGCCTTTTCCAATTCCCGAAGGCAGGCAACACGGAGACGGCTGCAACAGCCCTTGCCAGAAGCACAGCCGCCCGATGCGCCGGCCCTATCCAGTGGGACATCACTCCCCCTTCCCCCGCCGCATACAGACATTCGTTCGACCTCGTGAAGCAAAACCTGCTGGCAGGCAACAGCTACCTGACGAACCTCACTTGCCGGGTACCCGTCACCACCAATCTGACACTGGAAGAAATATTCCTCCACTCCGAAGCCTTGTACAAGCTGTGGCTGAAAGACCGGTTCGTCTGCTTCTCCCCCGAAATCTTTGTCCGCATAGAGAAGGGCAAGATAAAGTCCTTCCCCATGAAAGGCACCATCGACGCTACCCTGCCCGATGCGGAACAGCTCTTGATGCAGGACACCAAAGAGGCAGCCGAGCACGCCACCATCGTCGACCTGATACGCAATGACCTCAGCATGGTTTCGGAACACGTCGAAGTGACCTCCTACCGCTATATAGACCGCCTGCAAACCAATAAGGGCCCCATCCTCCAGACCAGCTCCGAGATATGCGGCACCCTGCCCGAAGACTACACCGCACACCTGGGCGACATCATCTTCCGCCTGCTTCCTGCCGGCTCCATCACCGGCGCCCCCAAGCCCAAAACCGTAGAAATCATCGCCCAGGCCGAAGACTACCGCCGGGGCTTCTACACCGGCATCATGGGGCATTATGCCGACGGACAGCTGGACAGCGCTGTCATGATACGCTTCATCGAGCAGGAAAACGGCCGGCTCCACTTCAAGGCAGGAGGCGGCATCACCGCCAAAAGCCGGTGGGAAAGCGAATACAACGAAGTAATACAGAAAATATATGTGCCTATTTATTGAAACCATACGCATCGACCACGGAAGGGTCTGCAACCTTTCCCGCCACAACCGGAGGCTGAACGATACCCGCGCCCACTTCTGGCCGGAAAGCACACCGCTGCAACTGTCCGATTATCTGTCGTCTCCCGGCTGTGGAGCAGGCATCACCGGGGCGGGCATCGTCAAGGCACGCGTAGTGTATGGTGAAAAAGGTATTGAAGACCTCAGCTACTCCCCCTACGCCGTGCGGCACGTGCATTCGCTGGCACTGATGCAGGCCGATACCATCGACTACACCTACAAAAGCGCCGGACGCGAACCGCTGAACTGCCTCTTTGCCCTGCGCGGCGCATGCGACGACATTCTGATTGTGAAACAAGGCCTGCTGACAGACACCTCCATCGCCAACATCGCCCTTTCCGACGGTACCCACTGGTACACGCCGGCACATCCCCTGCTGAAAGGGACCAAACGGGCAGCCTTGCTGGAAGAAGGAATCTTGCAGGAAAAAGATATCAGACCGGAAGACTTGCCTTCATTCTCTACTGTCAGGCTGTTCAATGCCATGATTGACTGGGGAGAACTGGAACTCCCCGTACGGAACATCATCCCGTAGAGCCTCTACTCGTGCATATCGTTGAGATGTATCTCCAAAGACTTCACCGATATATATATTTCGTACACCGATATGGCCAGCGAAATAATCAGCAATATCAGCGCCAAACCGAAGATATAGGCCGAAAGCAGATGGAGACGGATATAGACAAAGAACATGCTGACCACGCACAGCAGCAGGCTGCCGATGCCCGCCACCTGCATGGCACGCGTCAGGTAGAGCCGCTTCCTCAGGTTGGCAATCTGCGCCGCCTTCACCGAAGACGGGTTCTCCATGTACTGTTCCTTCAAGGTGCGCACCAGTTGGGCATAGGACAAGAAACGGTTGGTATAGGCCAGCATAATCAGCGATATGGCCGAAAACAGCAAGGCGGGGGTGGTTAAATCTATTTCCATAAGAATGATGCTTAATTATATCTATCCGTCCCGATAGCAGGACTTACCTCCGCAAAGATAAACGAAAGATTGAAACCACAGAAACAAGTTTCCTTTTTTCCATTTCCCAAAGATTTATCCTACTTTTGCAGTGACAATAAAAAAACTCCTTACCACCGTAACTTAACAAATACGACCATGCGATATACCGTTTCCGCTCCTGCCTCACTGCACGCAGCCATACAGCTCCCGGCATCCAAAAGTATCAGTAACCGGGCACTCATCCTCCACTCCCTTGCCCACGGCAATATCCTGCCCCGCAATCTGAGCGATTGTGACGACACCATAGTGATGACTCGCGCCCTCGACGGAAATCCCGGACATATAGATATCCTTGCCGCCGGCACCGCCATGCGTTTCCTCACCGCCTACCTCAGCGTAACTCCTGGCACCCGAATCATCACCGGTACGCAACGCATGCAGCAACGCCCCATCCGCATACTGGTAGACGCCCTGCGAGAGCTCGGCGCCCGCATAGAATACGTCGGAAATGAAGGGTTCCCTCCCTTGCGCATCACCGGAACAGAACTGACCGGCAGCGAAATATCCCTCGCCGGCAATGTCAGCTCACAATACATATCCGCCCTGCTGATGATTGGTACCGTCCTTCCCAAAGGCCTGCGCCTGCACTTGACGGGTGACATCATCTCCCGCCCCTACATCAACCTGACCCTGCAACTGATGCGCGACTTCGGCGCCCAAGCCGACTGGGTCTCCGAAGATTGCATCACCGTCAGCCCCGGCGGATACACGGATACCCCTTTCACCGTAGAAAGCGATTGGAGCGCCGCCTCTTACTGGTATCAGATGATGGCAATAGAAGGAATTAAAAATGAAAAAATAAAAGGGGGAGACAGAAGTAGCGCAAAAGAAAGTGAAGACAGCACGAAGGAAGAAGCGCACACGGCAGAAATCGAACTGCTCGGTCTCTTCGCCCACAGCTATCAAGGCGACAGCCGCGGCGCGGAAGTCTTTACCCGCCTCGGCGTCCATACCGAATATACAGACCGGGGAGTAAAACTGACCCGGAAGGGTACTCCCGCCACCCGTCTCGACGAAGACATGGTGGACATCCCGGACCTGGCGCAGACCTTTGTCGTCACCTGCTGCCTGATGGACATCCCTTTCCGCTTCACCGGACTGCAAAGCCTTAAAATAAAGGAGACCGACCGTATCACCGCCCTCATTACGGAACTGCGTAAACTGGGTTACGTCGTGCGCTCCGAGCAAGACAGCATCTTGTTGTGGGATGGCGAACGCTGCCCGGCAGACGCTGACCCCGTCATCGCCACCTACGAAGACCACCGTATGGCCATGGCATTTGCCCCCGCCTGCCTTGTACTGCCCCAAATACAGATAGATGAACCACAGGTCGTTACCAAATCTTACCCTGCTTACTGGGAAGACTTGCAAAAGGCGGGATTTAAAGTCTGCCAAAATGCAATGCAATCTTAGAATAAAGCTTTTATTCTTAGAAATACAGCCTTTATTCTTAAGAATATAACCTTTATTCTTAGAAATAAAGGATACATTCTAAGATTAGGATGTATCCAAAGTAGTTTTACACTACGTTCCAAGCAAGTAATGCCTGCGTCGGGTGGAAGTAATCTACCTACCTGCAATCTGAAGCATTATTTTGTCGTGTACAAAACAATATGTATCTTTGTCCGTTCTATTAATGGAACATGTTTTTCAAGAAAAGGAAGCCCATGTGGATATTGATTATTAGCCTGATTGCCCTTGCCCTCGTGGCAGCCACAGCCGGAATTATACGCAACCGGAAACTGCAGAAGAAGATAGACCGCGGCGAACTGGACGCCATGCCCGAAGTGCAGGAAGTGGATGCCGAGTGCTGCGGACAGCATGAAATCTGCGAACGTGACAGCCTGCTGGCAGCCGTCAGCAAGCAAATAGAATATTACGATGACGAAGAACTGGACAAATACATCGGCACCGCTCCCGATGCCTATACTCCCGAGCAGGAAGACGAGTTCCGCGACGTGTTCTACACCATGCAAGACACGGACGTAGCCGGATGGGTACGCAGCCTGCAACTGCGCGGCATTGCACTGCCCGACAATATAAAAGACGAAGTATTCCTGATTGTAGGAGAAAGAAGAAATAATCACTAACCCCCGCCGCATGGAACTTTTACAATATACTTTTTTTCAGAATGCACTTTGGGCGGTGTTGCTTATCGGGATTGCCGGCGGTATCATCGGTACTTATATCGTTACCCGGCGCATGGTTTTCATTACCGGAGGAATTACGCACGCCTCTTTCGGCGGATTGGGTATCGGGCTGTATCTCGGTATCAGTCCTACATTAGGAGCATTGCTTTTTGCCGTAGGTTCGGCATTGGGAGTCGGGTGGCTTTCCCGGCGTGGAACCGTAAGAGAAGAT
>OHTD01001156.1_pt1 | contig 12292 bp, 13 predicted proteins | sample 1578871 | NCBI WGS metagenome assembly OHTD01 (sample SAMEA3879574, study PRJEB24766) | human gut metagenome | biome: human-associated habitat; feature: feces | place: USA | collected 1985/1987 | reverse complement strand
CGCTTTTTGTTATTTCAGCTCCCAGGCTTTAACCTGACTTGCCTTCTCGTACAGCTTCAGGTAACTTTCGTACCGGGTCTTTTCGATCTTCCCCTCCCCGCAGGCTTCCCGGACGGCGCAGCCCGGCTCCTTGCGGTGAGTGCAGTCGTCAAAACGGCACTTTCCCAGATACGCCCCGAAATCCGTGAAGGCGTATTGCAGATTCTCCTTGAGGATCACGTCCATTTCATCGGTGTCGAAGGAGGAAAAGCCGGGCGTGTCCATGACGAAGGTGTCGTCGCCCAGACTGTACAGCTCCACATGCCGGGTGGTATGCCGCCCCCGGCCAAGCTTTTCGGAGACCTCGCCGGTGGAGAGGTTCAGCTCCGGCGCCAGACGGTTGAGAATGCTGCTTTTGCCCACGCCGGAATTTCCGGTGAAGGCCACCAGCTTGCCCTTAATCAGCGTCCGAAGCGCCTCCACACCGCCGCCGGTCTCGGCGCTGGTGCAGATGACGGGGAAACCGGCGTTGCGGTAGATACGCACCAAGTCCACCGCCGGGTGGACTTGGTGCGTATCTACCGCAACGCCGGGTCAAGGTCGCACTTGTTGACGCACAGGTAAACCGGCACCTCCTGATCTCCCGCAATGGCCGCCACCCGGTCAATGAGGAACGGCTCCGTCACCGGATTGACGTTGGCCGCGAATACCACCAGCGCGTCAATGTTGGCGACGGCGGGGCGGACGAAGCAGTTCCGCCGGGGCAGTACCCTTTCCACCATGCCCTTCCCCCGCTCCACGGTGATGTCCACCATGTCGCCGGTGAGGGGCGTGCAGTTTTCCTTTCGCAGAATGCCACGGGCGCGGCAGGTAATCACCGCGTCTCCCGCCTGCACGTCATAAAATCCGCTGATGGAACGGACGATCCGCCCGGTACGCTGTTTTTCCATACTCAATTAAACGGCACTTCCTTGGACTGGTAGTATTCTCCGTCGATGTAAATGTCATAGGTCTGGGTTCCGGTGCCTGTCAGGTCGCAGACAAAGCTGGAGGTTCCCGGCACGATCTCCCGGGACTCGATGACCTCCTTGCCGTTCAGGAAAATGCTCAGAATGTACGGCTCATCCCGTTCCGGCAGGGAGAACTGCACCCCGATGGTCACCGGCTCGTTGGGATCTTTGGGGGTCGTTGCCTGAGTGGGGCCGGTGGTTTCCTCCGGTCCTTTGGAGATTTGCAGAACGATCTCCGTGTTGACGTCGATCTCTGCGTTTTTCGCCGCGGACTGGTGAATGACCTCGCCCTTGGGCTTCAGGCTCTCCACTTCCTCGGTCTTGACGTTGCTGAAGCCCGCCTGACCCAGTAGCTCCTTGGCCTTGTCCACATCCAGCCCCATCACGTTGAGCATCTTCGCCGTGATGACGTCCGGGCCGGTGCTGACATAGATGTACACCGTCTGTCCCGCCGTCATTTCCGTACCGACGGACGGCTCCGTGCGGATGACCTGCCCCACTTCGTATACGTAGCTCATTTCGTTGCGGGTGATGGGTTCAAAGCCCTGTCCCAGCAGGATGGACTTGGCTTCCTCCGCGCTGGTGCCTACGAAATCGTCCATGGTTTTGGCTTCCGGCCGCTGCCCCAGGCTGACGGTGATCCAAAGCTCCGAACCTTTGACCACCTTGCTGCCTCCGGAGGGTTCCGTGCGGAGAATCTCTCCCTTTGGCCGGGTATCGTCGTACTCCTGCCGCAGCTTGATGGCAAAGTCCGGGTACTGGGACGCAAGGCTTTCGTCGTAAATCCCGCCCTCGAGATATGGGACCTCCACCAGTGCCTTCTCCTTGCTGAGCAAGGCGCCGTTGAACAGGGCGATCAGAAAAATGAAGATCGCGATGACCGCTACGGCACTGCAAACCACGATGGCCGTGGTGGCGACCCGGCTGCGCTCCTCCTTGCGTTCCTCTTTGCGCTGCTGCTGCTGCGCCTGACGGCGCTGCTGGGCGCGGCGGACGGCCTCGTTGTCCCGCCCTGCCTCCGTTCCCCCACCGTTCTGGTGCAGGCGGATGCTGTCCGAAGATGTCCGGACGGGAGCCGCCCCGGTCTTGGCCTGCACCTTCTTCTCCGCCGTGGTCATGCCGCGGGAGAGATTGGGAAGCACGCGGGTAGCGTCGTCCACGATTGTGTGGTAATCAAACGTCATGTCCGGGTTCTGCCGGAATTCTTCCATATCATGGAGCATTTCCGTGGCGGAGACGTAACGGTCGTTGACCTCCAGCGCCATGCCCTTCATGATGATCTGCTCCAAGCCCCGGGGAATGTTGGGGTTCAGTGTGGATGGCAGCGGCGCGCCGCCGTTGATATGCTGAATGGCAACCGCCACGGGGGATTCCCCGTCGTAGGGCGGGCGGCCGGTCATCATCTCGTACATGACCACGGCCAGAGAGTAAATGTCGGAACGGTTGTCGGTATGGCCGCCCTTGGCCTGCTCCGGGGAGATGTAATGGACGCTTCCCAGTGCTTCCTTCGTCAGGGTGTTGCTCTTGCTCATGACCCGGGCAATGCCGAAGTCCATCACCTTGACGGAGCCGTTTTTCAGCACCATGACGTTATGGGGCTTGATGTCCCGGTGGATGATCCCCCGGCTGTGAGCGTGCTCTAAGCCCTTGGCGATCTGCATGGCAAAATGCAGCGTCTCCTTCCAGTTGAGCACCCCTTTTTTCTCCATGTACTGCTTGAGGGAAATGCCGTCGATCAGCTCCATGACGATATAATTGGCGCTGTCGGAGGCGGAAACGTCGTAGACCTGCACGATGTTGGGATGGCTCAGCATGGCCACGGCTTCGCCCTCGGCGCGGAACCGGCGGCGGAATTCCTCATCCCGTGCGAATTCATCCTTGAGTATTTTGACGGCTACCAACCGGTTCAGCCGGTGGTCACGCGCCTTATAGACGACGGCCATGCCGCCGGTACCGATGATCTCCAGAATTTCGTACCGGTCGTCCAAGAGCCGTCCAATATATTGATCCATATTCAGAAATTGCTCCTTTCGCGGTACTCAAATGGCGATCAGCACGCTGGTGACATTGTCCGGCGCGCCCCGGTTTTTGGCAATGTTCAGCAGACGCTTGCAGCAATTCTGCTTGTACACGCCGTGGACGACCTCGAAAAGAATTTCCTGATCGTCCAGAAGATTACTCAGTCCGTCGCTGCACAGCAACAGGTAGTCTCCCTTACCCACGTCCAGATGGAAGATGTCGCACAGCACGGTTGTCTCCGTTCCGATGGCACGGGTGATGAAGTTCTTGCCGGGATAGCTTTTCGCCACCTCCGGAGTCAGATCTCCCCTGTCCACCATCATCTGCACCAGGGAGTGATCCTTGGTCACCTGACGGATGCCGCTTTTGCCCACGTGATAGGCGCGGCTGTCCCCCACGTTAACTACGGTCGCCTTCCGGCCACGCACCATCACCGCCACCAGCGTGGTGCCCATGCCGTCGAATTCCTCGAACTGCCGGGACTGGTCATACACGGTGAAGTTCGCCAGCTTCACGGCGCTGCGGAGCATCTGGTCAACCTTGTCCTGTTCCATGACAGGCTTCCAGCAGCGGCGGACTTCCTCCACGAACACGTCCACCGCCAGAGAACTGGCAATGTTTCCGGATTTGGCGCCACCCATGCCGTCGCAGACGATGCACAGCAGGTTGCCGCGGTCAAGCTGTTCAATTCTGTAGGAATCCTGATTCTGTTTCCGGACACAACCGGGATCGGTCAATCCCCAGCTCTGCATAGGCTCGCGCCCCCTTTTCTCTATCGCTTCTCTTTGCTTTGATTGTACTTTCGTCTCAGCTGCCCGCAGGAGGCGTCGATGTCGCCGCCCAGCGTTCTGCGGACGGTGGCAGTGACGCCGCCGTCTTCCAGCGTTTTCTGGAACGCCGCCACTGCCGCCCGGGTGCTGGGCTTCAGGGGGCTTTCCTCCACATGGTTTAAGGGGATCAGATTGAAGTGGGCAGGCAGCCCCTTCAAGCGCCGGAGCAGCTCTTTCGCATCCTCCGGGCGGTCGTTGACACCGTCGATCATGGCGTATTCAAAGGAAATCCGCCGGGAGGTCGCCTGATAATACCGGCGGCAGGCCGCCAGCAGTTCCTCGCTGGGATAGGCTTTGTTCACCGGCATGATCCGGTCCCGCACCTCGTCGTTGGGCGCGTGGAGGGAAACCGACAGCGTCAGCTGCAGTTTCCGCTTCGCCAGCTCGTCGATCTTCGGCACCAGCCCGCAGGTACTGAGACTGATATGCCGCATGGAAATGTTCATGCCCTCCGGGCTGTTCACCAGCTCCAGAAAGCGCATCACATTGTCAAAATTGTCCAGCGGCTCGCCAATGCCCATCAGCACGATGTGGGAAATAGGCAGGCCGGAGTCCACCTGTGTAAACAGCACCTCGTCCAGCATTTCATAGGGTTCCAGCCGCCGCACCAGTCCGCCGATGGTGGAGGCGCAGAAGGCGCAGCCCATGCGGCAGCCCACCTCCGTGGAAATGCACACGGTGTTCCCGTAGTGATAGCGCATCAGCACCGTCTCCACGCAGTTGCCGTCGGACAGTTCCCAGAGGTATTTGATCGTGCCGTCCCGGGTGGATTCCTGCCTGCGCACCACCTTGGGGACGCAGATGGGATATTCCCGCGCCAGCGTGTCCCGGAGGGACTTGGGCAGGTTCGTCATTTCGTCATAGGCGCGGACGCCCCTGTGCAGCCAGGTGTAGACCTGCTTGGCGCGGAACGCAGGCTGCCCCAGCTCTTTCAGAACCGCCGTCAACTCCGGCAGGGTCATGGATTTCAGATTCATGCTTTTCTCCGCAGACGGCAGATAAAGAAGCCGTCGGTATCATACTCGCCGGGGATCAGGGTGAGCATCCCGGTTTCGTTTTTGGGAAATACATCCGGCAGCGGCAGCGGTTCCGTCGTGAATTCGCCATGCGCTGCAAGGAATGCGGAAACCACGTCATCGTTTTCCCGCTTCAGCACGGTGCAGGTGGAATACAGCAGCGTGCCGCCGGGTCTGACATAGGACGCCTGAGTCTCCAGAATTTTCAACTGCAAGGTCGGAAGGTCTTCCAGCTCTTTCAGGTTTTTGTATCGGATATCCGGCTTTTTCCGGATGATGCCCAGACCGGAGCAGGGCACGTCAGCAATCACGGTGTCCATGGCGCCGACCCACTCCGGCACAACCTGGGATGCGTCCTGTTGGCGCGCCGTAATGTTCGTCAGTCCCAGACGCGCCGCACCGTTTTCGATCAGGGCAGTCTTGTGAGGGTAAATATCACAGGAGACGATGCTTCCCTTACCGCCCATGGCAATGGCCGCGGCGAAGCTCTTGCCCCCCGGTGCCGCACAGCAGTCCAGCACGTTTCCGCCGGATTCCGGCAGCCCCGCGCACAGAACGCTGAGCTTCGCCGCCGGGTCCTGCACATAGAACAGCCCTTCCCGAAACGCCGGCAGCTGCTCTAAGCTTCCCGTGCCGGACAGCACCAGACAGTCCGCCATCCACTCGTGAGGTTTGACGCAGACGTGTTCCGCCGTCAGCCGCTCGGCCAGTTTCTCCGCAGATATCCGGAGGGTGTTCACCTGCACCACCGTCCGGGGTGCGGCATTGTCGGCAATGAGCATGGGTTCCAGCTTTCCCTTGGGCAGGTTGGCCTTTAGCAGGGAGATCAGCTCGTCCGGGTGGCTGTAGCGGTCGGCATAGGACACCGGCTCCTGCAAGGTTCCCTTTGTCGCCGCCGCCTTGCGCAGAACGGCATTCACCAGCGCCCCGGCCTTCGGATTTTTGCAATATTTTTTTGCCAGCGTCACCGATTCATTCACGGCGGCGCTTTCTGGGACCTTGTCCAGCTCATAAATCTGGTACAGCCCCAGATGGAGGATGTCCCGCACCACGGGATGGAGGTCTTTCAGCCGCCCCGTCAGGAGCTGCTTCAGGTAAAAATCCAGCTTGTTCCGGTTTTGCAGGACGCCGTAGCACAGCCGCGTAGCCAGCGCCGCGTCCCTTGGGGACAGGCGGTCCCGGGCAATATATTCTTTCAGCGCCCCGTTCGGCCATGCGCCGCTTTTACGGCAGGCGATCAGCGCGTTCAGCGCCGTTTCTCTCGCGCCCATCAGCGCTCCAAGGGATGACCCCGGAAATAATCGGGCGCCGCCATGCGCTTGCCGCCCTCGGCTTGCAGGGAAATGATCTCCACCGCGCCCTCGCCGCAGGCGATGCGCAGTCCGGTCTTCGTCAGGCCCAGAATCTCGCCGGGCTTGCCGCTGCCCTCCACTACCCGTGTAGCGTGGACTTTGAAGGTCTTGCCCTGCAATTCCATGGTCGCCACCGGCCAGGGGTGCAGCCCCCGGACGTGGTTATGCACCTGCTGCGCCGTCTTCGTCCAGTCGATGGGGCACATGGACTTGTCCAGCATGGGAGCATAGCTGACCCCCGACGCATCCTGAGGCGTGGCAGGCACCTTCCCGCTTTCAAACCGGGTCAGGGTCCTGCTCAGCAGTTCCGCGCCCAGCACCGCCAGATGCTCCAGCAGCTCCCCCGCCGTTTCGTTTTCGCCGATGGGTGTCTTGGAAATGTCAATGATATCCCCGGCGTCCATTTCCCGGGTCAGGTACATAGCGGTAACGCCGGTCTCCGTCAGGCCGTCCAGCACCGCCCACTGATAGGGGGCGGAACCGCGGTACTTTGGCAGCAGGCTGGCGTGGATGTTGATGCAGCCGTATTTCGGCACGTCCAGCACCTTCTGGGGCAGGATGCGCCCGTAGGCCACCACGGCGCAGATATCCGGCTGCAAGGCGCGGAGCTGCTCCACCGTCTCTTCCTCCCGGAAATTTTCCGGCTGGAATACGGGGATTCCGGCAGCCACCGCCACCTCCTTCACCGGGGACGCCACCAGCTTCATGCCCCGTCCCTTGGGGCGGTCAGGCTGTGTGTAGACGCCCACCACGTCGAAGCCGTCGGCCAGAATTTTTTTCAGGCAGGTCGCCGCGATGTCCGGCGTACCCATAAACACAACACGCAAGGATGATCCCTCCGTTACTTTTCTTGCTCCAGTTCTTCCTCCGTCAGGAACCGCTCCATGACCTCGGTGTAGACGATGCCGTCCAGATGATCCAGCTCATGGCAGAAGCACCGGGCGATCAGTTCCTCGCCCTCAGCCTCGAACCACTCACCGTTCCGGTCCTGCGCGCGAACCTTGGCATAGTTGGGGCGCTTCACCAGACCGTACTTGCCCGGAACGCTGAGACACCCCTCCGCGCCGCACTGCTCACCGCTGGTCTCCACCAGCTCCGGATTCACCAGCTCCAGAATTTCCTCGCCGGTATCCACGATCACAACCCGGCGCAGAATGCCCACCTGGGGGGCGGCCAGTCCCACGCCGTTAGCTTCGGCCAGGGTATCGGTCATGTCGTTCAGCAGTTTGTGCAGCCGCCAGTCGAACTTCTCCACCGGACGGCATACCTTGTGCAGCGCCGGGTCTTTGTATGTCAGAATTTTGCGCAGTCCCATGATATTACCTCGTTTCTCTTATGGTAAACGGGTTGCCGGTCAGTCGAATCCGTTCACATCAATGTAGGCGCTGACACCCCGGTTTGCCTTGTCCTTTCCGAACTCCCGGAGGAGATAGGAAAGCAGCTGGCGCATCGTCCGGGTCAGGCGGCAGCGCAGGGTCAGCTGGTAGCGGAAATGGTAGTTGACCTTCGGCACGGCGCAGGGCGCAGGCCCCAGCACCGCGCAGCGCTCCTCCCGGTAGGCTTCCTGACGCAGACACGCGATCAGACTGTCCCGGAATTTTGCCGCACCCCGAAGCACCGCCGTTTCCTCCCGTCCCGTCACCACCACGACGGCGAGATCGCCGAAGGGCGGCGCGTTCTGTACCCGGCGCAGCTGAATCTCCAGATCGTAAAATCCGTCGTAATCCTGCTCCGCCGCGTACCGGATGACCTGATGGTCGGGCACCATCGTCTGAATGATAGCCTTTCCGGGGCTGTCTCCCCGGCCGGCTCTGCCCACCACCTGGGTGAGCATATTGAAGGTGGTCTCCCCTGCCAGATACCCGCCGGTGTACAGGCTCAGATCGGCGTCCAGCACTCCCACCAGCGTGACGTTGGGGAGGTTCAACCCCTTGGCCACCATCTGGGTGCCAAGGAGCACGGGAACGTTCTCCTTTTGGAAGTGTTCCAGAATTTTTTCGTGTGTATTCACGGCGCTTACCGTGTCAGCGTCCATCCGGTCGGTCTCCATGTCGGGGAAGAGGAACTCCAGCTCCTCCTGCACCTTCTGGGTACCGGTGCCAATGGTTTTCAGCGGGCCGCCGCACGCCGGGCAGCGCTCCGGCACCGGCTGGGAAAAGCCGCAGTAGTGGCACATCAGCCGGTTGTTGGCGCTGTGATAGGTCAGGCGGACGCTGCACCGGGGACATTCCGGCGCTTTCCGGCAGTCCACACACACCAGCGCCCGGCTGTTTCCCCGGCGGTTGAGCAGCAGAATCGTCTGCTTTCCCGCGTCCCGGTTGTCGGACAGCGCTTCCCGCAGAGGGATGCTCAGGGAAAGATCGTTTCCCAGCTTCAGCTCCTCCCGCATATCCACGATGTCCACGGCGGGCAGCTTCCGTCCGCCATAGCGTTCCGCCATAGTGTACAGGCTGTAAGCGCCGGTCTTCGCCCGGTACATGCTTTCCACGGAGGGCGTCGCGGAGCCGAGCAGCACCAGTGCGCCTTCCTTCGCGCCCCGCCAGATGGCGACCTCTTTGGCGCTGTAGCGGGGGGAATTTTCGGATTTATAGGAATGCTCCTGTTCCTCGTCCAGAATGATCAGGCCGGGGGTACATGGGGCAAACACCGCCGAGCGGGTCCCTACGACCACTTTCGCGTCGCCGCTTCGGACGCGCTTCCACTGGTCGTACCGTTCCCCCGCCCCAAGGCTGCTGTGCAGCACCGCCACCTGAGCGCCGAAATAGGCCGTCATCAGCCCCAGCAGCTGGGGCGTCAGGGCGATTTCCGGCACCAGAAGCAGGGTGCTTCTGCCCGTTTCCAGACAGGTTTGGATGAGTTTGATATAGACGGAAGTCTTTCCCGAGCCGGTCACCCCCCGAAGGAGCGCGACCCCCGGATTTTCCTGCGTCATTTGCTCCGCGAGTCCGTCATAGCAGCGCTGCTGATCGGGGCTGAGCACCAGCGGCCCGTCCAACTTTGCCGGACGGATTTCCCGGCATCGAAGGACCGGCTGCTCGGTCAGCGTCAGATACCCCAGTTTTTCCAGCCGGTTCACCGTCGCGGTAGAAGCGCCGGTAAAATAGCACAGCTCCTTCACGGACACGCTGCCCACGCCGCACATCAGCTCCAGCACATTTTTCTGCATGGCAGCGGATTTGGGGCGGTGGGAGGCGTACTCCATGGCTTCCTCGGTGGAAACCGCCAGAGCGGCGATTTTCTCCGTCTTGTCATTGGCGCGGCGCAGATATTCCGTTTCGGCGGATATCCACTTTTTCCGCGCAAGATACGCGATCACGCCGGAAAGGGTTTCCTCGTCGGGAATCAGAGCGCGCAGAGCAGATTCCTCCGCCTGACCGCCCAGATTTTCCAGCAGCGCAAGCACCTCCGCCGCGCCGTCCTTACGGATGGCCTTTTCCTTCCATGAGCGGTCGCCGGTGAGAGATATCCGTTCCCGCGCCTGAAACCACAGTCCCGCCGGGAGCATGACCCGGAGGCACTCATAAAAGGTGCAGAAATACCGCTCCCGCAAAAACGCCGCCAGCCGCAGCTGATGTTCCGACAGAATCGGCGCTTCGTCCAGACACCGCTCCACGGCTTTCAGCTTTTCCTCGCTGCCCGTCTCCACGGTGAGGACGACGCCCTCGGTGCGCTTGTTGGCGCGGCCGAAGGGCAGCTGCACCCGCTGGCCGGGCTGCAGGGTCATCCCCTCGGGGATTTTGTAGGAATAGGGCTTGTCAATGGCATAGGTCGCGGCGGAAACCGCGATTTTCGCAATCATCCCTCACCCCATCCTTTCCGGCTGCTTTTCCGGAGGGTGTTCGCATCCCCCGGAAAAGCATCATTTCATATACTCTTCCTTCACGGTGGCGGAAAGCTCGCCGTCCGCCACTTCCTCAATGGCCATGGTCACGGGCTTTTCCGGCAGATCTTCCTGAAACGCCTCGGCCTCAGCGGCGATCTGACGGGCGCGGTGCGCCACCAGATTCACCAGCAGATAACGGCTGTCCACTTTCTTCAGCAAATCAGCAACAGGGGGGTATAGCATAATTTCGTTCCTCCAATAAAGTAGCAATATATTCAGTCAGCCAGATTGGCAATGATTGTCAGAATTTCTTCGGCGCAGCGCTTCGCGTCGTCGTTAACGACGGTGTAATCGTACCAGCTTCGCTGCTCCATTTCCCATGACGCCCGTTCCAGACGCATTCTGATCTGTTCCTCCGAGGTATCGCCCCGGCTGCGCAGACGGCGCTCCAGCTCCTCCCGGGACGGCGGCATGATGAAGATCAGCACCGCGTCAGGGGCGGACTGCTTCACCTGCTTCGCGCCCATGGGTTCGATGTCCAGAAGCAGCAGTCCCTGCTCCATTTTTTCCTCCGCCTGAGCGCGGGGGGTGCCGTAGTAGTTGCCCGCGTGGGCGTCGTATTCCAGAAACGCATTTTCCCGGATCATTTCCTCGAAGCGCGCCTTGGTCACGAAGTAGTAGTGTACCCCGTCCGTCTCCCCGGGCCGGGGCGGGCGGGTGGTGGCGGAGACGGAAAATTTCAGGTCGTCCCGGCCGTCCATCACCTGCTTCAGGACGGTGCTTTTCCCCACGCCGGAAGCGCCGGAGATCACAAACATTTTTCCCTTGCTCACGGCTCAATCCTCCTTTATTTCTTCTTCCGGTCTGTCCATCCACCGGGCGTAAAGCGTCTCGGTGGGGATGCCGGAGAGGATCACGTGATCGGTATCCATCAAAAGCACGGCCTTTGTCTTGCGCCCGTAGGATGCGTCAATGAGCATTCCCCGGTCTCTCGCCTCCTGAATCACCCGCTTGATGGGTGCGGAGTCCGGCGCTACAATGGCAAGCACCCGCCCCGCGGCGACCATGCTGCCGAAACCGATGTTCACAAGCTTCATAGCTACTCCTTACTCGATGTTCTGGGTCTGCTCCCGGATTTTCTCCAGCTCGGCCTTGATCTCCACCACGACCCGTGCCAGACGCACATCGGTGCACTTGGAGCCGATGGTGTTGGCCTCCCGGTTCATTTCCTGCAGCAGAAAGTCCAGCTTCCGTCCGACGGCGCCGCCGGTGGTGAGCATGTTGTTCATCTGCTCCAAGTGGCTTCTTAAGCGGACGGTCTCCTCGTCCACCGCCACCTTGTCGGCGAAAATAGCGGCTTCCGTCAGGATGCGGCTTTCGTCAATGGCGGTGCTCGCCAGAACCTCTTTGATCTTATTTTCCAGACGGGTGCGGTAGTCCAGCACAGTCTGGGCGCCGCCCGCTTCCACCTGACTGACCAGCGACAGGATCGTCTGTCCCCGGCTGCGCAGATCGTTTTCCAGCGCCTTGCCTTCCGTGGTGCGCATGGCGTCGAAGCCTGCCAGCGCCTTATTCACAACGGACAGCATATCGTCCAGCAGCTGCTGCTCGTCCACCTCCGGCTTCTCCACGGTAAACACATCCGGCATCCGGGACAGAAGCGACACGCTGATGTCCTCTTTCACGTCGAAATTTTCCGCCATCTGCTTCATAGCGGCCAGATACCCCGCCACCATGGATTCATTCAGGGTGACCTTTACGTCGGCGGCACCCTCGGAGCGGACGGACAGGAACACGTCCACCTTGCCCCGGGAGATGGCGTTCTTCACGGCCTGCTTCACCGCGTCCTCTCCAAAGGACAGGCTGCGGGGCAGCTTCACGGTGCAGTCCAGATAGCGGTTGTTGACGGAGCGCAGCTCCACCGTAAATTCTCTTCCGTTCACGGTCTCCACGGCGCGGCCGTAGCCGGTCATACTTTTAACCAAACTCATTATCCCCTTTTTTCATGGCTTTTCTCATATTTTCCTTGCGAAAGCTGTGATTGTATAGTCAATATTGGCCTTTCTCACCACTTTGCGGTCGTACACCAGCACCAATGCGATGCCAAGCACAAACCCAAGCCCCCCGACCAGCGCGCCGAAGCCGCCCAGCCGGAAGCCGATATAGTATCCCAAGAAGAACAGCACCAGCGGCGCAATGTACAATACCGCCGCCGCTTTCAGCACCGGGGCAGTCTCGGATTCCACCTTTACCAGCTCCCCCC
>OHTD01001146.1_pt1 | contig 12378 bp, 8 predicted proteins | sample 1578871 | NCBI WGS metagenome assembly OHTD01 (sample SAMEA3879574, study PRJEB24766) | human gut metagenome | biome: human-associated habitat; feature: feces | place: USA | collected 1985/1987 | reverse complement strand
GCCGCTTTTCGGCATGCAAAGGTTAAATTTATTTGCTTTCAAAATCGTTGCAGGGTATTTTTATTGTGGCTTTAAACAAATCGCCGTCAATAACAATATCAAGCATTCCTCCGTGCAGCTTGCAAATGTCTGATGCTATTGAAAGCCCGAGTCCGTGACCCTCCGTGGAGCGGGATTTATCGCCTCGAACAAATCGTTCGGTTAATTCTGCGGTGCTTATATTAAGCGGTGCTTTGGAAATGTTTTTAATTTCAAAGCAGCCGAAATCGCTCTGAGTATAAACACGGGTATAAACTCTTGAGCCTGGTGCGGAATATTTCTTTGCATTTGAAAGCAGATTTTCAAGCACGCGGTAAAGCTTTGCTCCGTCTGCCGAAACAATGTTTTTGCGTGTGGGTTCTTCAAAAATCAATTGTAAATTCAGCTTCTCAAAATCGGTTGATTCCTCAACTATTGCCTGGGTCGCAAGCTCATTTAAGTTGATCAGGCTTTTGTTAAGCGAAATGTTGCCTGTGGAAACCTTTGATGCCTCAATCAAATCCTCAATCAGCTTTTTAAGCCTGTTTGCTTTTTCATCAATAATCGCCATGTATTTTTTTGCGGCTTCGTCTTCAATATCGCATTTTTGCAGCAATCCTATATAGTTTATAACAGAGGTAAGCGGAGTTTTTAAATCGTGGGAAACATTTGTTATAAGCTCTGTTTTGGTGCGTTCGTCTTTAACAGCCTGTATAACTGCATTTTGCAGTGCCGCACTTTGCTTGTCAAGTGTTTCCGAAAGCGTTTTAAGGCTTTTCGGCAAGTTTTCTTCATCTGCCGTTATCGGTCTGTTCTCAGCTGCACAGGTGATGATTTTGTCAAGCTCGCCCGTGTATTTTGAAGCCTTGTATGCGCCGTAAATATCCGCCGCCAAAATGCATGCCGTTAAAATCAGGGCAAGGAATACAAAAATTCCGTTGTTGAGCGCAAATAAAACCGCAATCAGCGCAATGCCTAAAAGGTTTAAAACAACAAAGCCCGTTACTAAAAGAATTGTATTCTTTTTCATTTCATGCGGCTTATATGCAAATGCGGAAATTGCCTTTATGCTTCGTTTTGCGATACGCTTTATAAAATTGCCGAATTTGTAAATCAGCGTGCTTTTCCATATATTTATGCCGCTTTTTGCCATGCGAGCATATGATGTGAAAAGCTCAAGCAGCGGCAAATAAATCACAATGCCCACCAAATATAAAAATACGTAGTTCGATGATATAAGCCTGAAAATCTTATAGAGATTGTTTACAGAACCGTAAAAAACACTCGAGCCAACGGATATTATCAGCCAAAAAGCAAGCGCTTCAATCGCCGCCGCAAGGGCAAAATGCAGGTCGGCGGGGATTTTATCCGTAAATGCGGTTTCGGCTTCGGCCTCGGCCTTGCTCGGCGATTTGCGACCCGCAAGCCTGATTGATATAACAAAGAATATTATGCAGGCAGCCGCACTTGCGGCAAAGTAATAAATGCAATAATCGCCGGTGTTGTTTGTTGCCGCTTCTATGGCGTTATTAAGCGTGCCGAATGTATCGTCGGCGGAAAAGGAGGTGTCTATCTGTGCATAAAGCTTAACCTTTGAAAGAGTTTGATCGTAGCCGCTGTAGCCGTAGATTGAAAGCGATGAATCGGATGAAACATCCAAAATATCGGATTCTGCTTTGCCGTTTTCGATAATATAATAATCATTAACGGCGCGGTTCTCCATATTGCTCAAAAAAGTCTGCGGATCCGCAATGTTTGAGGCAACGGAGCCGTCATCATAAACGGCATAATATTGAATGTTTTTCAGCGCAAGCGAATCCGACTCGCCCGCTTCGTTTGTGTCGTTGCAATAATATCGGTAAAAATTGTTGCCGAATTTTCTTGCGATTTGAGATTTTGCATTGTCGTCCGTCAGCCCGCTGCTCAGCGAAACGGAAAGCTCGCTTTCGGGAAATTCGCGTACGGGCAATTGAAAAAACACTTTGTCGTCCTCAAATCCGTAATCCGAAACGCCGTATTGCGAAAGGCTGCTCCGAAGTTGTTCGTCGCTCGGAGCGGTAATCTGCGTCACGCTTTCATTGCCGCCTGAATCGCTTTGCAATGTTGTTGTGGTTTCCGTGGTTGCGGTTTTTGCATAGGAGGTTAGGATTTTGTAAACCTCAAGCCCGCGCTGAGCGGCGGAAGCCTTTGCGGCATCATATGTTGCCTGATTTTCATTGTGGCTCACATCGTCTATTATCTTTTGAATATCGCTTGCGAAATTTTCTTTAAATATGGTTGAATCCACGGTGCTTGTGTTGTCGCCCGTGAGCGCCTGCAAACCGAAAAGCTCAACCCTAACAAGCGCTCCGATTCCGTTGAAGCCGCATAAAGCCGCCATCAGGCAGCCTAAAAATGCGCATAAAACCTTGTTGAATTTGCTGAATTTAAATTTTGTCCACTTTGTATCCAAGGCCGTACACCACCTTAATGTATTTAGGGTCTTTTGGGTTTATTTCGATTTTTTCCCTTATGTTTTTGATATGCACGGTTACTGTTTTTTCCGTTCTGAAGGCAGGCTCGTTCCAAACCGCTTCATAGATTTGCGCTGATGAAAGCACACGCCCCATGTTTTTGCACAGGTATTCCAAAATCATATATTCCCTTGCAGTAAGCCGCACTGGTTCGCCGTCTACGCTCACGGTTTTTGCTTCGGTGTCAAGAATTAAGCCGCCCGTAACGATTTGCTCGGCTTTTTTTACAAAACCGGAAAAGGAAATATATCTGCGAATTTGTGATTTAACTCTCGCCACAAGCTCAAGCGGATTAAACGGCTTGGTAACATAATCGTCTGCGCCGAAACCCAGGCCGGCGATTTTATCCGTGTCCTCCGATTTTGCAGAAAGCATAATAATCGGAAAATTCTTTTTCTGTTCCCTTATTTTAAGCGTGGTTTGCAATCCGTCTATGCCCGGCATCATAATGTCCAGCACAAGGCATTGAATTTCATTTTGTGCAATGATATTAAGCGCCTGCTCGCCGCTTTCGGCTTTAAGCACATTAAATCCCTCTGCTTTAAGATAAATTTCAATTGATTCCAGAATTGCAATATCGTCGTCACACACAAGTACGGTTTCCATGCCTTCACCTCCGTTTGATTTCTTAAACAGTATAGCATATGCCTTTGGGTTTAATCAATCCCTCCAACCCTATGCATTCATTAAACAACAGTATAATAAATACGGGGTAACGGAAAAATAAACAATTATAAAGTTGGCACAAATAAGCGTTAAGACTTCTTGTTGTTGACACAGTTGTTGCCGCTGTGATAAAATAAAAACAGCCAAGCGTTGGCAAAAGTAAAAATCAAAAGCCGGTGAAAAAATGGAAAAACATTATGCTCCCGCAAAAAAGAGCATCGCAAAACGCTTTGTTTGCTATACGGTGCCGGCGGCAGCTCTTTTGTTGCTTTATCATTGCCCGTTTAAACTGCTTACCGGAATTGATTGCCCGGGTTGCGGATTAACCCGTGCCTTTGCCTGCATGCTGCTGTGTGATCCAAAAGCGGCATTTTATTATAATCCCGTTGCCCCTTTGCTTTTCGCTCAGCTTGCGGCGGCACTTTGCGCACGGCTTGTGTTGAAAAAAGAAATCCCTGAATTGATTGTGATTATTGCTGCCGTAATAAATGCCTTGGTGCTTTTTGCGGTGTGGCTGGTAAGAATTATGTAAAAATCAATGCGTGATTGCGCTTCGTTGCGGCGCACGGCATTAAAAAAAGAAAGGTTTTGATAGCTATGGCAGATTCGGTTATGTTGAATATCGGCCCAAATTTTGATTTTAACGCATTTGCAGACAGGCTTGCGCAAATGTATGCGGCTCAAGGCTTTGCCGTAAGCGTTACCGATATAAATAATGCAAAGGTTATTAAGTTTGAAAAGGAAACGGGCGGAATAAACACCGTGCTCGGCCTTGGAGTTGGAATAACAGCCACTTGCTCAATTTATAACGGCGTGCTTCAAATTATGTATACCGATGCGGAATGGAACAGTAAAATCATTGGCGGTTTGATTGGCTGGTTTGTGTGCCTTGTGCCCTTGATAACGGCCATAATCGGTGCAGTAAGGCAAAGCGATTTGCCAAAGAATATCGGCAGAGATGCAGGTATGATAGTTGCTCAAATGGGCTGATGAAAAGATTGTGCCCGTTGCGGTTCGGCTTTTGTTTCAGTCTTAATAATTTAATACATAAAAATCAAGCGCACCCGTGGATTTGCCTCGGGTGCGCTTTTGCGTGCTGATTTGAAAATTATGTTATTCAACGGTAACGGATTTTGCAAGATTGCGTGGCTTGTCTATCGGCAGTCCGTTTGCATCTGCCACATAGTAAGCCAAAAGCTGAAGCGGAATAACCTCAATAAACGGAGTTAAAAACGGAATTGAATCCGGGTATGTTATCACCGTTTCAAACTGCGCCAAATTCTCTTTAAGGCTTTCAGGTGCAAAAACTATCACCTTTGCGCCTCTTGCAATAACCTCAATAAGATTTGAAACCGTTTTCGGAAGCAAATCCTTGTTGCTTATCAGGCCAAAGCAAACAGTGCCTTTTTCAATAAGGCTTATTGTGCCGTGCTTTAGCTCACTTGCAGGGCAGCCCACACAATCTATATAGCTTATTTCCTTTAATTTAAGCGCACCCTCCAGCGAAACGCCATAGTCTGCATTGCGCCCAAGGAAAAAGCACTTTTTCATGTCTTTGATTTCCGAGGCAAGCGCCTTGAACGAATCGCTTTTTTGAAGCACACGCTCGATTTTTTTTGGTAATAATGAACTCATGTTTACCGCAATTTCGCTGAAAACCTCTGTGCAGGCATTGCGTTCTCTTGCAATATAAAGGCAAAGAATGTTAAGCATGGCAAGTTGGCAGGAAAACGCTTTTGTGGTGGCAACGGCAATTTCCGCACCGGCTTTTGTAAGCAGGTTGTAATCGCTCATTTTTGCAATTGAACTTTCAGGCACATTAACAATGCTTATTGTTTTTGCGCCTTTTTCTTTTGCCTGTTTTAAAGCTGCAAGGCTGTCTGCCGTTTCGCCGCTTTGGCTCATTATTATAACAAGGCAGTTTTCGTCTATAACCGGGTCTTCATATCTGAATTCGCCGGCGTATTCGGCAAAGGTGGGCACTTGCGCAATTTTTTCAAAGTTGTACTTTGCAATCAGCCCAACATGGTATGCAGAGCCGCAGCCCACTATATAAATACGGTTAATGTTCTTAATGTCCTCATTTGAGAAGGGAATGTTTTCAAGCTGCACATCGCCGTCTTTTGTAACAGAGCTTATCGTTTCGCGCACAACTGCCGGCTCTTCAAAAATCTCTTTAAGCATAAAGTGCGGATAATCGCCTTTGCTTGCAGCTCTTTTGCTCAATTCAATCGTTTTTGTTTCTTTTGCCGTTTCCGCAAAGTTTTTATCGTAAACGGTGATTGAATCTTTTGTGATTTTTGCGGTTTCGCCGTCTTCAAGATAAATTGCGTTATTTGTGTGCGCCAAAAGGGGATTGATGTCAGATGCAATAAAGTTTTCGCCATTGCCCTTGCCTATGATCAGCGGTGATCCGTTCTTTGCGCAGTAAAGCGTGTTTTCATCATCTGTGCAGATTATTCCAAGCGCATAAGAACCTTCCAAAAGGCGCAGCGTTTTTTTGATTGCCTCAAGCACATCTCCCGAATAGTTTAACTCAAGCAGCTTAGGCACAACCTCTGTGTCTGTTTCGCTTGTGAAAGAAACACCGCTCATTTCAAGGCTTTCTCTTATTTCTTTGTAGTTTTCAATGATTCCGTTGTGCACCACTGCAAAATGCTTGCTGCAATGCGGATGGGCGTTGATTTCATTTGCTTTTCCGTGAGTTGCCCATCTTGTGTGGCCTATTCCGAGCTTTCCGTAAGGAGGCTGCTTTTTGATTTTTGCCTCAAGGTTTTTAATTTCACCTTTTGCCTTAACAACGTTAAGCTTGTGCATATCAAGCACTGCAATGCCGCCGCTGTCATAACCTCTGTATTCAAGCCCTTTAAGCCCTTTAATCAAAATTCCTGTTGCGTCGCTTTCGCCTATGTAACCGATAATTCCGCACATATTTAAATTCTCCAATTCTTTAATATAGTATGCCGAAAGTGAATATTGTCATATAATATGTCAATATAGCCTAAGTATAGCTATGAAAAATAGAAAAGTCAATAAATAATTTTAATTTTTTCTTGTTTTATTTCATTCCGAAAATCTGTGCAGCTTTGCCGCAATAACGCTCATATCGTCTTCTCGAATATCCTTGGTCATGTTCAGCGCCTCACGCAGTACGGCATCGGCTGTTTCCTGTGCTGTCATGTCTTCGCACCCGGTAAGCAGAGCGGAAAGCCAATTTATTCCGGGGTCGGTTATTCCGTCGCTCACCATAAGCAGCAAATCGCCTTCAGAAAGAACAGCCGTTCGTTTTGCAAATTCAATTCCTCTCAGTATGCCTGCCGGCATTGACGAAAGTTCGCATTTTGTTATTTTTCCGCCTTTTGCAATGTATGTAGGCGGTGCACCCGCCTTAAAAATGTCTGTTTTGCCGGTGAAGAGGTCTATGCACGAGCAATCAAGAGTTGCAAGGCTTTCGTCATTTGATTTAACAAGCAATGCGGAATTAACAACTTTGAGCGCACTGTCAAAGCCGAAGCCTGCCGTAAGAAGCCTGGAAAGCAATCCGGCACCCATTGCACCGTCAAGTGCGGCGCGACCGCCTTTTCCCATTCCGTCGCTGATTATAAGAACGCTGCGCCCTTTTCCGTCGTTAACCGTTTTAATGCAGTCGCCGCACAGCTTTCCCTCAGCACTGTGCTGTGCAAAGCCCATTTCAAGGCTGAAATTAGGTTTTTCGGTGAAGGTAACCATTGAATTATCGCTGAAATGTGTTGTGCGGCATTTTGAAAAATATCTGCCGCACGCTTTTGAAATTTCGGTTTGCAGGCTCTTGGCATTGAATTTGCTTTCGCCGCCTGCCGTTAGAATTTCAATTCTTATTCTGCCGAATTTGTCTTCAATAACGGAAATGTTGCGGGGGTAAATTTCATATTCGCTTAAAATGCGGCGGATTTTTCCTGCGGCTATATTGTCAAAATGTTCTGCCTCGTCAAATTCCGTTGCCAAATCGGCAAGCATATCGGAAATTGAAAAAAATTGGTCTGCCGCCACACGGCGTATCTCGTTTGTTTTTTCGTTTATTATTTCCTTTGCCCTATATTCCTCTTTGCTTAATTCACTGCCGTTTGCCTGCGGGGATTGAATGTTTATGTCGTTTATACGCTCCCGAACCTCGTTAACGCTTTCGCTTATGCAGCTCATTGCACCGGATGCAAATCGTAGCCGCATAACAAGGCTTTGGCGCAGCGAGCCGTCCGGTGTTATGTCTGCTCCGTCGTGAAAGAAATTTTGAATTTTGTTGCTTACGAAGTGCGGCAGCAAAGAAACGGCAATGCAGCCTGTTGCGGCTTCTGCAAAGTAAGAAAAATCAGCTTCAAATGCCACTGTAAAAAGAGCAAAGGAAAGCGAAAAGGAAATTGCGCATGCCACTGTGCCGAATTGGCAAAAAAGGCAGCCCAAAAGAGCAGAAAATCCATATGCGCCGGTTAAAAATAATGTGTCGCCGCTTTGAAGCGAAAGCGCAAATCCTATTGAAAGTGCAAGCATCAGCCCAAAAAGCTCGGAATCATAGCGCACTATAATAAGAACGGCTGCTGCGGCAAGTGCTCTTGCCGGCGATAATCCTAATATTTCAATTTGCGAAAGGCTCATCAGAAGCAGTGCCGATGAAATGATTATGCACACAATGTCGGAAATCGGTAAGGCTTTAAATCGAAGCCTGTTTAAATTGCAGTTGAGCGTGCGGAAAAAGAAAAATGCGCCTCCAGCACCCAAAATACTCTCTGCCGCAGTAAGCGAAAAATCAGCTGCACCGCCGCCTGTTTTTATGTCTGTAACAATGCCGGTTGCAAGCAATGCAAAAAATGTTATTGCCATCGGCGGCAACGGTTTGGTTTTTGTGCCTGCCAGATCAAGCGCAAGCGTTCCCAAAAACACAATAACTGCCGCTGCTGCATATTTCGCAAAGTGTTGCGGCATAAACAGCAGATATCCGAGTGCTGCGCCTGCGGCACTGTAAAAATAGTTCTTGCGCCTTGAAACGGATATTAAAGCCACTCCGAACGGCGAAACGCCTTGCAACACTTTGCTTTTGGCCAGCAAAAGAGCTGCGGCAAAGAAAAATGCCGCTTCGGCACCCTTTTGCACCGCCGGCATGGAAAACACCTGCTTTGCCTCACTTATTTTTTTTCGGCTTTGCTTTTTTATTTTATCCGCTGCTTTTGTTTTCATATTTACACTTCCGTTTATATTTTACATTCGCTGAAAGTATAATATAAGTGAAAGGAAAACTTTGTCATAAATTAAGGCTTACCGTTTTTTGTTTTATCAAACTCTTGATTTTGGCGGTTCAGAGTAAAAAACAGCCTGTGTCTTTAGGCACAGGCTGTTTGAGTGTTTTAACAGTATTAAGAATGCAGAAATTTATTGCGGCCGGATGCTGAAATATATTTCAAAAAGCTTGCCGGCGATATAATTTATAATAAACCTCTGCTTGTTGGCGGGTGGGTTATTTTGATTTTTTCTTTTTGTTTCTTAAAATAATCATAAATATCATTCCGATAACGCCGCCAACGGCATTCATCATCATATCAATCATTGTGTCTACCAAGCCGATATAACCGTATTCGCCGTGGTATTTTGCCAAATCAAACATTGCGGTTTCGGGGCCTTCTTTTGCAAGCTGCAGGTTAGTGCCGTGCAGGGTGTCCATCGAAAATTCGTAAAATTCCCAGCCAACCGCAATGGAAAGCGCAAACATAAGCCCAAACATTGCTGCAAGCGTGGCTGCGCACTTGCCTTTTTTGCGCTGAATAATGCAGGCAAAATCATAACCGAAAGCAGCGCAAACAAAGCCCGAAAGAACATGCATGAAATTATCAAACCAAGAAATTCTGTCAAACAATCCCATGTATGAGCCGAAAACAATGCCGATGAAAATGATTGTGTTAAGCAGTGTTTGCGAAAGCGGCGGCACATCTTCAATAAATGATCCGTTTCCGAAGGTTTGAAACATATCCCAAAGATGAGTGAATATAAAGCAGAAAACCGATTCAAAGCCCATAACAAGATCGCCGCTTATAAAAGAATAGGCGGCGCAGCAAAGCAACGCTATTCTTGTTACAATCCAAAATGCAAGCTGAGCCTTCGGCACGGATTTAACAGACAGTTTTTTTATTTTATAAGCCATCTTACCAGCCCTTTTTCATAATAATAAACAACAATATAATAAAACGGCGGCGCACAAAAGTCAAACCCAATATTGTGAATAATTTGTTACGCCTGTTTAATAAATCTTTAAAGTTCTTAACAAAGAATAAAAAAAAGCCGAATTTATTGAAACACGGCATTTGCATTTGGTATAATGCGTTTTAGCGATTAAGAAACGAGGGATATACATACACATGGAATACACTTCAAAGTATAATGTAAGAACCACAATGTATCAGCAGTTTGAAAATTCTGCAACAGAAAGAACAACAAATCCTTGCCTTTACTATTATAACAACACACTCAGCTGGAATGAAACATCTGAGCTTGTTGATAAATGTGCGGCTGCGCTTGTTGCAAACGGCGTTAAAAAGGGCGACAGAGTTATCGTTTGCCTGCCGAATATGCCGCAGTGCGTTGCGGCGGTTTATGCAATCAACAAAATCGGAGCAATCGCCTCAATGCTTCACCCGCTTTCCGTTAAATCAGAGGCGGATTATACAATTGATCTTGTTGGCGCAAAGTTTGCATTTTGCTTTGATGTTTCCGAAAAGTCTTTTAAAAATCATCCCGATCTCACCGTTGTTATGTGCAGAACGGCTCAGTATTTTCCGAAAACTTTTTATGGCCTTGCCGCAAATATGATGTATAAAAAGAAAATCAAGGGTAAAACCGGCCCCGCAGAAAATGTTAAAAAGCTTATAGATTGGGCCGATTTTATGAAAGAGGGCGGCAAATATATAGCAGAGCACGGCGTTCCGGAAACCGAAACGGATTATACCGCAACGGCAGCTATTATGATGACCGGCGGCACAACGGGCAATCCAAAGGGCGTTATGCTTTCTTCCGAAAATATCAACAACCTTTCTTATGAGCTTGTTGATGTTGTTGAGGACACTCTCGGAATGGCTATCGATAAGGATAACGACGGAATGCTTACCGCACTTCCCGTTTTCCACGGCTTCGGCTTTGCTCTTTGCATGCATGTTTCAATGTGTGTAGGCATGGCTCAATCTTTGTTCCCGGCATTTGATGCAAAAATGTGCTCACAGGCAATCAAGAAATATCACCTCAATTATATTTTCGGTGTGCCCGATTTCTTTGAAAAAGTATTTAAAGCAGGATATCTTGAGGGTATCGATATGAGCACGATGAAGCTCATCGGCTCCGGCGGTGATGTTGTGCCTTATTCTCTCACCGAAAAAATGGATAGACTTCTTAAAGAAAACGGCGCAAAATGCCATTTCGTTTCAGGCTATGGCTTAACGGAATGTGTAACGGTTTGTTCGTTTACGGATCCCCGTCGTGAAGCTCCTCAGGGCTGCATCGGCGTGCCAACCTATAATATTCAGGTAATGACGGTTAAACCCGGCACAACAGAGGAGTGTAAGGGCGAGGACGGCGAGCTTTGCATCTATGGCCCCACAATTATGCAGGGCTATTGGAACGATCCCGAGGAAACCGCCAAGGTGCTTGTTAAGCATGATGACGGTAAGGTTTGGCTTCACAGCGGCGATATGTGTTATATTGACGAAAAAGGCGATATCTATTATCGTCAGCGCCTCAAGAGAGTTTATAAAATCAGCGGTTATCTTGTTTATCCTTCATTCATTGAAGAAACTTACAGATCAATGGCAGAAATTTATGATTGCTGCGTAATCGGTAAGGAAGACGGCGGCAAAACAATGCTTAAGCTCTTTGTTGTTAAAAATAAGAAATTTGCAAAAGATGATGAGGCTGCTCTCACCGAAAAAATCAAGCAGTTCGGAAAGCAAAATCTTTCTAAATGGTCTCTCCCAAGAGAAATTGTTTATATAGATGAATTGCCGCGCACAAAAGTAGGCAAGGTTGATTTCAAAGTGCTCAATTGATTTATTACTGAATATTTTCCGCCGTGCAGAAATGTGCGGCGGCTTTTTTATTCGCAGCTTTTGCTCTTCTCGTTTTTTACAACATAAAAAACAAAAAATCAAATGCTTCTCTTGCATATGCAGCCTTTGAATGATATACTCTTTAATGTAAAATAAATAAAATCCGGTGATATTATGAAAGAGATAACAATCAAAGAATTAAAAGAAAATCCCGTTAAGCTTATCAGCGAGGATTGGGCGTTGCTTACCGTTAAAGATGCCGAAAAAGGCTCTTGCAATCCCATGACGGTTTCGTGGGGCGGAGTAGGCGAGCTTTGGGGCGCCGATATGGCAACGATTTATGTGCGTGAAAGCAGATACACAAAAACTCTTCTTGATACACTCACAAACGAGTTTAAAACTAATTATACAGCCTGGGTTGAAGCAGAAGCGGCTGAAGCAAAGAATAAGAAATAAAGAAAAAAAGGCGGAACGCATATGCATTCCGCCTTTTTTGAATATATTTAAACACTTACTTTCATAGTGTTTGCAATAATTTCATTGAAGCTGTCTGCCTTCAAACTTGCACCGCCAACTAGTGCACCGTCGATATCTGATTGTGACATTTGCTCTTCAATTGTAGAAGGTTTTACAGAACCGCCGTAAAGAATTCTGATTGCATCACCGGCTTTTTCAGAAGAAACTTCTTTTACAACGTTTCTAATCATAGCGATTACTCTGTTAGCTTCTACGCTGTCGCAGGTTTTACCTGTTCCGATAGCCCAGATTGGTTCGTAAGCGATAACCATAGTTTTAGCCTGGTCAGCTGTTACGTTCTGAAGACCAACTTTAACCTGCTGACGGATCCAGTCCATAGTGATGCCCTGTTCTCTCTGCTCAAGAGATTCTCCACAGCACATGATTGGTGTAATGCCATGTTCGAAAGCTTTAAGTACTTTCTTGTTAACGTCTTCGCTTGTTTCTCCGAAGTAATCTCTTCTTTCGGAATGTCCAAGAACAACATATTTAACTCCGGCATCTACGAGCATTGCAGGGGAGATTTCTCCTGTGTATGCACCTTTCTCTTCAAAGTACATGTTCTCAGCACCAACCTGGATGTTTGTTCCCTTAGTAGCTTCTACAAC
>OHTD01001135.1_pt1 | contig 12444 bp, 8 predicted proteins | sample 1578871 | NCBI WGS metagenome assembly OHTD01 (sample SAMEA3879574, study PRJEB24766) | human gut metagenome | biome: human-associated habitat; feature: feces | place: USA | collected 1985/1987 | reverse complement strand
ACCCTCTTCGATACGGGCGATATCGCCTAGCCGGAAATGCTCGCCGGAATGAGATACGATCGTAAGGTTACGGATATCATCCAAGGAGTAAAAATTACCGGTGGATTCGATACGTATGCGAGTGTCCCCGTTGCGAATACTCCCGGCGTCTACCACTTTATTCTGTCCGTCGAACGCCCGTTTGATATCAGCTGTCGTAATACCCCGATTGGATAAGATCGTGGGGTTTATCCGGATATCGATTACGGGAGTTTGTATGCCGTAGATCTCTACCTTTGCCACGTCTTTTACTTTCAGTAAATCGTCTTTGATCAGTTTGGCTTGATCCTCCAGTTCCCGGTAGGTATAAGATTCTCCGGTCAATCCGTAGAAAACACCCAATACATCGCCAAAATCATCATTGACGATGGAGGTTCCCGCTCCGGAAGGTAATTTGCTTTGTACGTCGTTTACCTTTCGGCGTAGTTTATCCCATAACTGCTGCATCTCGTCGGCCCGGATTTCCTTTTTCACGTAGACCGTGATCTTGGAAAGTCCAGCCCGGTTCTCTGTCTTCAGATAGTATAACTCGCCTAAGGATTGAATGGCTTCTTCCAGCACATCCGTCACGTGGGACTGAACTTCCGAGGGGGAGGCGCCGGGATAAGGGGTAAGTACCAAGGCTTGCTTGATCGTAAACGGGGCATCTTCCAGTTTTCCCATCTTTGCGTAAGAGAACAGCCCCCCTGCCAAGATCAGGACTAGCAGGAGCCATGTAACCGCTTTGTTTTTCAGGAAATATTTGATGAATTTTTGCATCTTACTTATTTTTGGATGGTTACGGTACTATTTTCGGAAAGGAAACGTTGCCTTGTCAATACGACAAGGTCATTTTCCGTGATTCCTTCCACGATCTCTATCTGGTTATTTCTTTGCTCACCGAGTTTGACGGGAACGGAGTTTACCTTGTCTCCTTTGACCACCCATACATAATCTCCTTTTTGGGGGCGATGGCAGATAGCCGTTAAGGGAAGCCATAGATTTTGAGACCGCTCTTCTTTGGGTAGGTCGATCGAGAGGATTCCACTCATTCCACCCAGCCATTCCATATCTGGATTAGGGACAATGGCAGTCAGCAGATAAGAGAGGTTATTGCGGGTAGTCCCTTTGGAAATTTCCATTATCTTAGCATTATATACTTTATCGGGTTGGGCGTCAAATCGTACTTGTATTGTATCTAGTGCTTGCGCTGCACGGGCAATGTCTTGAGTGACATAAATCTCCAGTTTAAGTTGGTCTATATCAATAAAAGAAATGATGGGCTGGGTTGCTTTCACATCTTGAAATTTCTCTATATATACTTCACCCACATAACCATTGAATGGAGCGATAAGGCGTGTGTCTTCCAGTTCATAGGAAGCTGTATTGAAAGTTGTTTTTGCAGTGATATAGTCTGCTTTTGCTTTTTCATAAGTACTTGCAGAAACATTTCCTTTGCCGTATAACTTTTGTATACGTTCGAATTCCGCTTTTGCCTGATGGTAGATTGCTTCGGCACGTTCTTTACGGATGCGGAAATCGCGCGGATCTATTTCGGCTATGATGCTGCCTTGTTGGTATCGGTTACCTGCGTATACATCGAAACGGTCGATGGGACCGCCTACTCGGAAAGATAACTCGGAAGTGCGAAAAGGTCGGGCAATAAAAGAGAATTCTTTGTCACCCTGATGTGAAACTGGAACAGCTTGTGTTGTTTTTACAATAAGGTCTTGTTTTTATCATTGCCTTCGGCAGCACAGGAAGAAAGTAGTGCGGCAAGGCTTAATAATAGCATGGAATGTACGTTTATCTTCATATTTTGTCTTTTAAGTTTGAAACAAAAATAAAGATTGAAGGGAGAACAGATGGGGAAGAAAATGCTGAAACCGGAAAAAGAAGACCGGAAAAAGGGAAAATGCATCCTGAATAATTTTATCAATGAAGTAAAAAAAGATTTATTCAGGCAACTTTTTATACAGAATAGCTGTTTTTATCAGTAAGATGATTAACTATAAACTCTAAAGAATAAAGCGTATGTATTTTATTTGGTACATTATTATCGGAATTATTGCTGGTTTTGTTGCCGGTAAGTTGATGAGAGGGGGAGGTTTCGGACTCTTTATTAATTTATTGGTTGGTATTGTTGGTGGTGTCCTGGGCGGCTGGGTATTCAGTTTGTTTGGTATTGCAGCAACTGGTATTATTGGCAGTCTTGTTACCTCTATTGTGGGAGCTATATTATTGTTGTGGATTGTTTCTTTGCTCAAGAGGTCTGATATTTCTTGAATTATAAGAGTAAAAAAGAACCGTCCTGACGACACGCTTGCCGGGGGCGGTTCCTAACCAAACAAATCAAAAAATATAAGTATATTAACTAATTGCTTCCACCTCCTAAGGCACGGTAAAGCATGATATGCAGTTTACAAGATTCCACATTCAGAGCGATACGTTCCAATTCACAATCCAGGAAACGTTCATCGGCCGACAGTACATCCAGATAGCCTGCGAATCCTACTTTAAACATTTCATTTGCATTATAAATAGATCGATGATGGATACGGCTTTCTTCTTCTTTCAACTTTTTGCGCTGGTGCATTTGCGATGATGCAGTAATGAGGTTTAATACTTCTTCATAGGCTTTTAATACCGTATCGTGATATCCTAACAAAGCGATGCGTTGCTGGCTTTTCGCATCATTCCATAATGCACGTATAGTATTTTGTTTGAATATAGGTGCTGTTATACCTGCACCGAGATTGTAAACCAGGGATGCAGGAGCAGTAAACCATTTATCCAGATCAAATGCGTTAAAACCTCCGTTTCCTCCAATCACGATGGATGGGAAGAAAGCTTTTCGCGCTGCAGATACGTCGGATTTACTAGCTAATAACTCCAGTTCGGCAGCCTTTATATCCGGGCGATATTGCAAAAGTTGTGACGGGATTCCTGCATCTGTGGGAAACTCATAACTACATGCAGTTTCAAATGACACTCGTTTCACCTTGAAAGGCAGTCGTCCTAATAAGGTGGCGATGGCACGTTCCTTTTCACTTATTTGCTGTTCGTTTGCAAGCAGCATTTCTTCCAATTTAAGGCGTCGTGACCGGAATTGGTCTACAGAAAGTCGGGTTACTTCACCTTCTTTCATCAGTTCATCGGTTAAATTATAAGCATCTCTGGCTGTTAGGATGGCTTCGCGTAGCACATATCGCTGTTTATCCAGTCCTATTAATTCAAAATAGTGTGTACCTACTTCTGATATCAATAAGGTGCGTGCCAGACGCATAGCTTCTACAGACTGCATCCAGCGGGATACGGTCGATCGTTTTTTATCGGTTAGCTTACCCCATATGTCAGCTTCCCATTGAAAATTGAGTCCTAGGTTGAAATTCCGGTAGGGATCTGGAATATGTTTGTCTTTTTCTAAATCGGGAGTGTTGGTGGTGCTGTTACCAACTCCGTCCATAGTGTACTCGCCAAAACGTTGTACTCCACCATCAATGCCTAATGAAAGATCGGGCAGCAGCGCTCCTTTTCCTACTCGAACTTGTGAACGGGCAATGGATATCCGTTCTATAGTTTGAAGGAATGAATGATTGTTATTTAACGCTTCGGCTATATAACTTTGCAATAACGTATCTGGAAAAAATGTTTTCCATGACATGGAAGAGATAGTAGTGCTGTCCGTTTCCCTATCCATATAGAACTTGGGTAACTCTATCTTTTCTGTCGGAGTAAGGGAAGGGGCTTTGCAACTTACCATAATCAGACAGAAAGCTCCTATTATTAAACCTGTTTTGTTTATATTGTTATTTTTCATCTTCTTCATCATAGCTGACTTTATTACGGTTAAGATGTGCAGACCAACTCTCGAAAATAAGGTAAAGTCCAGGTACAAGGAAGATTCCTACGAATGTACCGATAAACATACCTCCGGCGGCAGCTGTTCCGATGGAACGGTTGCCCAAAGCACCGGCTCCGCTTGCCATTACCAACGGGATTAGTCCGCATATAAATGCAAAGGATGTCATCAGGATGGGGCGCAGACGGCTTACGGAACCTCTAACGGCAGCATCAAAGATGCTCATTCCCTGTTTGCGGTACTGGTTGGCCATTTCCACAATAAGAATGGCATTTTTGCCTAGCAGACCAATCAACATTACCAAGGCTACCTGGGCATAAATATTATTTTCCAAGCCTGCCAGTTGCAGGAAAAAATAAGAACCGAAGATACCTGCCGGCAATGAAAGTATGACGGGAAAAGGCAGTAACAGACTCTCGTATTGTGCTGCCAGCAACAAATAAACAAACAGCAGGCAGATACCGAAAATGAGAACGGTTTGTCCACCCGAATCTTTCTCTTCACGAGTAACTCCTGACCATTCTATATCATAACCGCGAGGTAATGTCTCTTTGGCAATTTGTTCCACTGCTTCGATAACCTCTCCTGAACTGACTCCTTCGGCAGGTTCACCTGTAATCAAGGCCGAGGTGAACATATTGTAGCGTGTAATCTGGTTAGGACCGAATATACGGTCCATCGTCATAAAGTTAGAGTAGGGTACCATATTCCCGTCCTTGTTCTTGGCATAGAACTTATACAGATCTTCAGGATTCATACGATACTCTGGAGAAGCCTGTAACATCACCTTATACATTTGTCCGAAACGAATAAAGTTGGATGAGTAGAAACTGCCGATATAGGATTGGAGTGTTTCCATGGATTCATTTAGATTTACTCCTAATTTAGCTGCTTTAGCAATATCCACTTTCAGCAGATATTGTGGAAAATTAGGATTGAATCCTGAGGTTGCTCCCACAATGCGCGGATCTTCATTCAGTTTTTCTACTAATGTATTGGCAACATCGGCAAATTCTGCAAAGCTGCCTGCTGTTTTATCTTGTAAACGAAGTTCGAAGCCGCTGGCATTACCGAATCCCGGAACTGTAGGAGGCAGGAAGAACTGAATATCCGCATCTTTGATATGCGAGGTGCGGTCTTTGTATATCTCTATAAGTTCGGCTGCTGTTTGATCGCGTTCACTCCACGGGGTGAGATTAATCATACCCATACCGAAATTGGCACCTTCCGTTTCAGTCATCAAACTATAACCTGCTAATGTGGAGATGCTTTCAATTTCTTTGAAAGGAAGCAATGCAGCTTGTACAGCGTTCAAGGCTTTTTCGCTGCGTTCCAATGTTGCTCCCGGAGGCGCATCTACATTGACATAAATCATACCTTGGTCTTCATTGGGAATAAAGCCTGAAGGAAGTACCTGGCTCATGCCGAAAGTGGCAAGGAAGAAAATAATCAGTGTGGCATAAGTGATTATTTTCCGGCTCAAATACTTGTGTAATCCGATATTGTATTTCTTTTCAAAGCGGTCGTACCGGCGGTTGAAAAAAATAAAGAAACGACGTAGCCATCCTGCTTTTTTCTTCTTTTTTCCATCAGCGGGTTTCAGTAACAAAGCACATAGGGCAGGCGAGAGGGTCAATGCGTTTATTCCTGAGATAACAATGGCTACCGCCAGTGTCAATGAGAATTGCCGATAGAAAATACCTACAGTTCCCTGCATGAAGCCCACCGGAACAAAGACTGCCGACATGACTAGCGTGATGGCAATAATGGCTCCACCGATTTCATTAATAGCTGCTACAGATGCTTTATAAGGAGAGAGTTTCTCATGATGCATCTTTACATGGACAGCCTCTACGACGACTATTGCGTTGTCTACTACAATACCTATTGCGAGCACAAGGGCGAATAAGGTCAACATATTTATGGAGAAGCCCAGCATTTCCATAAAAAAGAATGTACCGACCAATGAAACTGGTACGGCGATAGCCGGAATTAAGGTGGAACGGAAATCTTGTAAAAATATATACACCACAATAAATACCAGTATGAATGCTTCGAGCAGTGTCTTCAGCACTGACTGTATGGAGGCGTCAAGAAAGCGTGATACGTCATAGGAGATATTGTAATCCATGCCAGGCGCAAAACTGCTTTCTTTGATTTCTGCCATTTTGGTTTTAATATTTTGGATGACTTCCCTTGCATTGGAGCCGGGGCGTTGTTTGATCATAATAGATGCCGATGGCCTTCCGTCGGTCATAGAGGTCATGTTATAATCTTCAGAATCGAATTCAATAGTGGCAACGTCTTTCAGACGTAGCAGTGAACCATCGGGAAGAGCTTTCAATACAATCTCTCCATATTCTTCTGCTGTGCTGAACTTTCCGGTATATTGTAATACATATTGCAGTTGTTGGGGTAATTTGTCTGAACTGATACCTGTCTTGCCGGGTGCTGCTTCTATGTTTTGATTACGGATGGCTTCAGTTACATCTTGAGGTACCATGTTGTAGGCGGCCAGCCGATTAGGATTCAGCCATACACGCATGGCATAATCACGGCTACCCATGATTTCTACCAAGCCTACACCGTCAATACGTTTTAATTCGCGCAAAATATTGATATCGGCAAAGTTATAAACAAACTTTTCGGTATGTGCACTGTCCGTACTCATGATGTTCAAGTACATTAACATACTGTTTACTTCTTTTTCTGTAATAACTCCGGCACGGATTACTTCTTCAGGCAATTCGTCTAGTACGGTAGTCACACGGTTCTGTACATTTACGGCAGCTACGTCCGGATCGGTTCCCACTTTAAAATAAATAGTAGTAAGGGACATACCGTCGTTGGTACAAACAGTGGTCATGTAGGTCATGCCGGGTACTCCGTTGATGGCACGCTCTAACGGGGTGGCGACTGTTTTAGACATCACATCGGCACTAGCCCCGGTGTATCGGGCGGTTACCGTTACAGATGGGGGTACGATATCGGGAAACTGAGTGATGGGCAGTGTCAAAATAGACAGTACGCCCAAGCAGACGATAATGACGGAGATTACTCCTGAAAGTATCGGTCTTTTTATAAATAGCTTAAACATAAACTGTCCGTTTTATTTTACGATAGGTTGTTTTAATTCAACTTCTTTTCTGATTGCTTCCATATCAATGGTATCAGTCTTGATGGTAATGCCATCCTTCATCATTTGCACTCCCTCGTATACGATGGCAGTGTTAGGAGAGAAGTCTTGTGTCACATAGTAATTATTATAGCGTTCCAGCGGTTGGAAGCTGCGTACTTTTACTACACTGGCACTATCAACGGTATATACATAGGTGAAATCTTGAATTTCGAATGTTGATTTCTGGGGAACTAGGCAGATGTTGTCCATTTGGGTCATCATACGTACTTTTCCAGTCACTCCATGTTTCAGCAGTCCGTCCGGGTTCGGAAAACGGACACGGAAGGCAATGGAGCCGGTTCCTCGTTCAAAGTCACCTTCTACAGTTTCTAATGTGCCTTTGTGGGAGTAGATGGAACCGTCTGACAAAATCAGTTCCACATTATTTTCTTCGTGCTGTTTTTGTCCGCTAAGTTGTTGGCGCTTGTATTCCAGATACTCGCTTTCGTTCACTTTATAGTAAGCAAAGATCTCGGAAATATCACTTACGGTAGTCAGTAAGCTTTGCGGATTTACCAGACTTCCCGTCTTATAAGGAATACGGTCTATGTAGCCGTCAAAAGGGGCAGTGATAGTGGTGTAAGAATAATCCATCTGTGAACGTTGCATTTGTGCTTTTGCCTGTTCCACTTTCATTTGGGCTACTTCTTTTTCTTTATTGGCTTGGTCGAGTCGGATTTTTGATAAGATTTGTTTGTCAACCAGCCGGCCTATTCTTTCGGCTTCATAATTTGCCATTTCATATTGTGCCTGTGCTTGTTTGTAATTGGCTTGCGCCTCTTTTACCGTTTCGCTATATTGGTCGGAACTGAGTTGGAATAGGGGCTGTCCTTTTTTGACTTTCTGTCCTTCGTCTACATATATTTGTTGAACAAATCCTTCCACTTTGGGCTTAATTTCTACAAACTGTATAGCTTGCACATCAGCTACATATGAGCGTGGAAACTCAATGGTTGTGGGGTGAAGAATGGTGATGGGAATGAATTCTTTGTGATGTTCCTGCTTGTTGTCCGATTGACCACAAGAGCATAGCAATCCTGTGCATGTACACAGGACCGCAATTTTCTGAAAATTACTCTTCATGAAATTACGAATACAATTTAAAAAGATTAATAATTGAGTTTGAGTAAATAAAAGATCCGGCTTGCATTCAAATCTTTCAGAATACAAGGCCAATATGTATGAATATGCTTTAATGTGACATATTAAATGCGGTACACACAAAAGATAATGTGATGATGTACCACTTTCCCCGGATTTTCACTGACAGGTGTGTAACTTTGTACCGGAACTTGGGGAATAGCAAAAAGATTGACCAGCATGTCGATAGTGCAGGGTAAAAAACGACTGTTTGGCAGTTGTGCACGTCCCGACTGGAAATAATAAGTTTCTTCTCCTCTGCTTTCTTCATTGTTGTCAGAAGGCAGGGTGGGTTGTTCCATCGTTTCTACCATAGCCAGATTGGCATCAATCAGTGGAGCGCATACATCAAATTGTACGAGTAATAACATAATTACGCATACTATTCTTACCACATATTTTTTGATACCGTTGAACATGAAAGATACTTTGTTTGTCAATTCGTTTGCAAATTTAATATAATTGAACACTGTTTTCAAACTAATCATCCAAAATTAGTGAGTTTTAATATATCCTTTCTCTTTTTTGGAACTACTATCCTTTATACTGACTGAAATCTGTTATTTTTGTACTCAGTATTTTAAATAATCAGATAATATTACTTATGTTACAACCCGAATTGAAATTTCGTCGAGATAAAATACGCTATTTGATGGCTCAACAAGGCATTGATGCTGCCCTGATAGCTTGTAATGTAAATTTGCTTTATACGTATGGTGAGATAGTGAACGGCTATCTTTATTTACCGCTTCATTCACCGGCACTTCTCTTTGTAAAACGTCCTAATAATATTGTGGGAGAATTTGTATTCCCTATTCGTAAACCTGAGCAGATAGTGGACTTGTTAAAAGAAAATGGTATACCTGTAGCTTCAAAGATAATGTTGGAAGGCGGGGAACTGCCTTATGCGGACTATATGCGTCTTGCATCTCTTTTTCCTGAATCGGAGGTCGTGGATGGAACTGCTATTATTCGTGAAGCGCGTAGCGTAAAGACTCCGCTGGAGATTGAACTTTTTCGTCGGTCGGCTGCTTTACATGCTCGAGCATATAGTAAGATTCCCGATGTATACCATCCGGGGATGACTGATCGTGAACTATCTGTTGAGGTGGAACGCCTGATGCGACTGGAAGGTTGTCTGGGAATATTCAGAGTATTTGGTCAGAGTATGGAGATATTTATGGGAAGTGTGTTGGCCGGAGATAATGCAGCTACTCCTTCGCCTTATGATTTTGCCTTAGGTGGTAAGGGATTGGATCCGTCTTTGCCCGGAGGAATGAATGGAACTTTGTTGAAAGAGGGGTATAGTGTAATGGTGGATATAGGGGGAAACTTTTACGGATATATGTGCGATATGAGTCGTGTGTTCTCCATTGGAAAATTAAATGATGAGGCTTATGCAGCTCATCAAGTCTGTCTTGAAGTGCAGGATAAGGTTGCCTCTATGACGGCGCCTGGTGTGGTGTGCGAGGATCTTTATAATGCGGCCATTGAGATCGTGACGAAAGCCGGATTTGCCGATCGTTTTATGGGGGTGTCCCAACAGGCACGTTTTATAGGACACGGCATCGGGTTGGAAATCAATGAGGCACCAGTGTTGGCTCCGCGTATCCGGAGGGAGTTGGAAGAGGGAATGGTGTTTGCCCTTGAACCTAAAATCGTATTGCCGGGAGTAGGACCGGTCGGCATTGAAAATTCTTGGGTAGTTACAGAAAACGGAGCCGGCAAACTGACCATTTGTAATGAGGAGATTATAGAGCTTTGATTCCTTGGATGTAAATATTGAAGCGGAAATATCAAAAAAACGAAAAATTTTATGGTTCTTGTTCTAGTGTCATTGGGGGCAAAGTGAAGAACTTGAATATAAAAAAGATCCCGAAACTTTTAGTTTCGGGATCTTACATGGTTTGAAGTATATTTTTTATTCCCACTCAATGGTCGCATTGGGTTTGGGCGACAGGTCATAGCATACGCGGTTCACATTCTTTACTTCTTTTAGAATACGGTCGGTAATTTTCATCAGAATGGACCAGTCTATCGGTTCGATAGTAGCTGTCATAGCATCTACGGTGTTGACAGCTCGGATAATAACAGGCCAGTCAAATGAACGGGCATTGTCACGCACGCCTACTGATTTGAAATCGGGTACTACGGTGAAATATTGCCATACTTTCTTGTCCAAGCCTGCCAGTTGGAATTCTTCACGCAAGATGGCGTCCGATTCGCGAACAGCTTCCAGGCGGTCACGAGTGATAGCCCCCAAACAGCGCACTCCCAAACCAGGACCAGGGAACGGCTGACGGTAGACCATGTCGTATGGTAAACCAAGTTCCACTCCGCAGGCACGGACTTCGTCTTTGAACAACTGGCGTAAAGGTTCTACTAATTCAAACTGTAAATCCTCGGGTAAGCCACCTACATTGTGATGGGATTTAACCATTTTGGCTGTTTTAGTACCACTTTCTACGATATCAGGATAAATTGTACCTTGTCCCAAAAAGTCGATTCCATTTAGCTTACGGGCTTCCTCTTCGAACACACGAATAAATTCACCACCGATAATCTTGCGTTTCTGCTCCGGATCAGCTACATTTTCCAGTTTACTCAGGAACCGGTCTGTAGCATCCACGTAAATCAAATTAGCGTTCAACTGATTTTTGAAAACTTCAATTACTGCTTCCGATTCACCTTTGCGCATTAATCCATGGTTCACATGTACGCAGACCAGATTATTGCCGATGGCTTTCAGCAACAGGGCTGCTACTACAGAACTGTCTACACCTCCGGAAAGTGCCAATAATACTTTCTTGTCGCCTACCTGGCGGCGGATCAATTCAATCTGGTCATTGACAAAGTTTGTCATATTCCAGTTAGCCTCTGCCTTGCAGGTATCAAAAACAAACGATTGTACAGCATTCTTTATTGTTTCCACATCATCCGTCAGTTGGGGAAGCTTCACTTCGCAACATGCTTTGTCATGACCGGCAGCCATTACGGGGATCCCTGCTTTGTAAATCTCGGGAAGCACGTCAATATCCACTCCGTCAATTACATGGTTGGGACCGCCATTGATAATGACACCCTTTACATTGGGCAATGCTGTCAGCTCAGCGGCTGTGATATCGTGCGGGTAAATTTCACTATATACACCCAAAGCACGAATGGCTCTGGCAAGCACGGTGTTTTCGGTGCTTCCCAAATCCAAGATAACAATCATATCTTGTTTCATTCCGTTATGTTGTTTTTAAGTTATTAGTTGGTTGTCTATTATTCCCACTCAATTGTGGCAGGCGGTTTGGACGAGATATCATAGCATACGCGGTTTACACCTTTTACTTTATTGATTATGTCGTTTGAAACCTTAGCCATAAATTCATAGGGAAGATGAGCCCAGTCGGCGGTCATGGCATCCGTACTGGTTACGGCACGTAGGGCAACGGCACGTTCGTATGTACGTTCGTCCCCCATTACTCCCACACTTTGTACGGGTAGCAAGATTACGCCTGCCTGCCATACTTGGTGGTAAAGGGATGTTTCGTTTCCGTCCGAGTCTTTCACTTTCCAGTCTCTCAATCCTTGGATATAGATATCATCGGCGTCTTGCAGAATACGTACTTTCTCAGGAGTGATATCACCCAAAATACGTACCGCAAGTCCTGGTCCGGGGAATGGATGGCGTGTAATCAGATGTTCCGGCATACCCAACTCACGACCTACACGGCGAACTTCATCCTTAAATAACAAACGAAGCGGTTCGCACAATTTCAAATGCATCTTTTCGGGCAAACCTCCTACATTGTGATGGCTCTTGATCACCGTACCTGTAATAGATAATGATTCAATGCAATCCGGGTAGATAGTACCCTGAGCCAACCACTTCACATCTTTTATTTTGTGAGCCTCCACATCGAACACATCGATAAAGCCCTTACCTATAATCTTACGTTTACCTTCCGGTTCGGTCACACCAGCAAGCTCTGTAAAGAACTTCTCGCTGGCATCCACACCAATCACATTCAGACCGAGACATTCGTAATCGTTCATCACATTTTTGAACTCATTCTTACGCAACATTCCGTGATCTACGAAAATACAAGTCAGGTTCTTGCCAATGGCTCTGTTCAGCAATACGGCAGCAACCGAAGAATCGACACCACCACTCAAGCCCAACACAACCTTGTCATCACCCAACTGAGCTTTCAACTCAGCAACCGTACTCTCAATGAAAGAAGCCGGCGACCAGTCC
>OHTD01001112.1_pt1 | contig 12682 bp, 7 predicted proteins | sample 1578871 | NCBI WGS metagenome assembly OHTD01 (sample SAMEA3879574, study PRJEB24766) | human gut metagenome | biome: human-associated habitat; feature: feces | place: USA | collected 1985/1987 | reverse complement strand
TGGGAGGCCCTGCGCCTGCCGGAGGCCGATGCCCCCGAGGCAAGCGGGCAGATGCTGTACTACCAGCCGCCCGACGAGCAGTGCGCCCGCAACGGCTATGATACACTGCTGGAGCATGAGATCACGGCAGCCGTAACCGCCTGCAAGGCCAAGGAGGTGCGCCACCTGCTGGAGCGCTTTACCGCCAAAATGCTGGAAAAGAACATCCGCGGGTATGAGCGGCAGTTTTACATCCAGCGGCTGGTGGCGGCCATGCTGGCCGTGGCGGAAAACGCCGGGCTTTCGGTCAATCAGGTGCTGGCCGACCGGCAGGCCAACCTGTTTGAGACGATCGGCAAGATCTACACCGCCGACCAGATGCAGAATTTCCTGATGGACGAGGTGGCCGTGCCTGTCATGGACCTGCTGACTGAGTTCCGCCAGAGCAGCTCCAGCGAGCTGGTCAAGAATGTGCTGGCGCTGATCAAGCAGACGCGCGGCGACATTACGCTGAACGAGTGCGCCGACCGGCTAAACTATAACCCGAGTTATATCTGGAAGGTGCTGCGCACCGAGAAGGATACCAGCTTCAGCGATCTGGCCAACAATGAAAAGCTGGAGATGGCCAAGGAACTGCTGCTGACCAGCGACATGACGGTCGTGCAGATCGCCGAGACGCTGAACTATTCCAATGTGCAGAATTTCATCCGATTTTTCAGCAAAAAGGTCGGCATGACCCCCGGCAAATACCGCAAGGATTACCAGAACGAGAAGAAGTGAGGGGGATTTCCCTCACCGACAGCAAAGACCGCACCCGATGCGTTTCGGGTGCGGTCTTTGCTGTTATTCGGTTTCTATGCGCAGTACATTGACCTTGTCATCGTACTGGGTGCGGGTGCCGGTGATGTGGGGGATCAGGGCGTTGACCTCCATGACCAGCGCGCCCTCGGCGGTCAGATAGGGCTGGCCGTCCATCAGGTTTTCCTTGCCGTCAACCAGCAGGTGGGTGACGCCGACCTGCGCGGTTACGGTCTGCCCGCCGCTGTGCAGCGTCAGGCAGCCCCCGGCGGCGTTCCAATCATAGCGGAAGGCATCGGGGATGACCGTCTGCAGCCGCTCCAAAATGCAGAGCACCGCGCCCCAGACGCGGCCGTTCTCGTTGACGCTGCGCACGCCGCGGGTGTCCGGCTCCTGCCCGTTGACGAGGATCTTGGTGTAGCACTTGTCCTCCGGCTGGTATTTTGCTGCATCGGCCTGCGGGATGGGGACGAACGCATCGCGGCGCTGCGGCGCACAGGCGGCATAGTCCGGCAGGCGGCAGGGCAGCGGTGCGGCTGTCAGCGGTGAGAGGTCGGCAGGCATGCTCTGCAGCGTGATGACATTGCGGAGGCTGCCCATCACGGCGGTCAGGCGGATGGTGCCGGGCGCTGTGCCCGCGCGCAGAAATACGCGGTTGGTGCCGCACTCAGCATAGACATGGTTTTGGTGGATGACGCTGTCGTCATGGCCGTAGCCTGCAAAGCGGCCGCTGTTGCCGCCCAAAAACTGCGCGGGGCCGTCCAAGGTGAAGTCGATGCGCGCATCGCAGAGCGGGCAGATCCGCCCGGCGCTGTCCTGCACGGCAATATCGACATAGGCGATGTCGGCCCCGTCGGCGGCAAGGCCGCCCGGTGCGGTATGCAGCGTCAGCCGCAGGGCGGCGGGGCTGTCGGCGGTTTCCAGCCGGTCAGACGCGGCGGGCGTGCCGTCATAGCCGTAGCCCACGGCCTCGACCCAGCCGGATTGGGTCACATCCACACCGGGGAAGGCGAACACAAAGGCGTTCTGCGGTTTGTCGCACCGACCGACACGGCGCCCGTTGACGAGCAGCTCGACCGCGGCAACAGGGTAGCTTGCCACCACATACACCGTCTTATGGTGCGGGTCGCGGGTGTGCCAGACGCCGGTGCCCTCCCAATAGGTGCCGTTAAAGCGCTTTTCTTCATAGCGATAGTTGGCAGCGGTGGGGGCGGGGTAGTTCCAGTGGCCGATGATCTTGACGGCGGGGGCCTCGCTCTGCATAACGCGGAAGCAGTCAAAGCTCTGCTTTTTGGTGCGGCAGGGGTCCACGCGGCCGCTCATACGGGCATTTTCGCTGTAGGACTGGCGGCCATGCTGGGCAGAGTCCGTCCAGCAGAGCGCCGCACAGGCGCTGTAGTAGTTCTTGCCGGAGGCACCGCCCATCCGATCGTTGAAAAACTCGGCGTAGCCGCGCGCGTTTTCAAGCGCGAGCTCCTCACTGGTAAGGTCGTAGAAGTCGTACCCAACAGCTTTTTTGCCGCCCTTGCCGACCCAGCGGTTGCGGTAGTCGAAATCCGGCGGGGTGAAGTCGTCCCAGATGCGGCGGGGGGCCTCCTCGCGGCTGTACTCGGTCTCGGTGACGGGGCCGTGCTGCGACAAAAAGCGGGCGGCGTGGCGGTTCAGCATCGTGCCGACATACTCGCTCTCGTTGACGACCTCCTCGGTGTTCAGGGTGCGGCAGCCCATAAAACGCCCGCCGTGGGAGTCCAGCCGCTGCTTGAGCAGCCGCATCTCCCGCATGTGCTCGCGGGAGATCGAGTTGTTGCCAGCCTCCCAGAACAGAATGGACGGATGGTTGCGGAAGGCGATGATGACATCGCGCATCAGCTCTACGCGCTGGTCCCACTGGCGGCCGAAGCTCTCCTTCTCCTTGTCACCGGCAGGCTGGGTGCAGACGATGCCGCGGCGGTCAAACGCACGGACATCGGCGGGGCTGCCCGCTACATGCATAAAGCGGATGTGGTTGGCGTTGCTCTCGCGGATGAGGGCGGCGTCCTCATCGTGCAGCCACTCGGGCGCGATGCCGATGGCCGCCCACTCGTTGGCGGCGCGCTGGGCGTAGCCGCGCAGCCACTGCACCACGCCGTTGATGCGCAGGCCCCGGTCTTTGTCGTAGCTTACGGCGCGGAAGCCGGTCGTCAGCTGCTGGGCATCGGTCTTTTCGCCGTTTACAAACAGCTCGGCCTCCACGGTGTAGAGGTAGGGGTCGTCGATGCTCCAGAAGCGCAGCGGCAGGGTGTCGGCCCCGGCGTGCAGCACAGTGACCGCCATGGAATCCGTAGCGGTCGGTGCGGGCAGGCTTTCGTCCTCCACAGGGCGGTAATGCCCGGGCACAGCCTCATCGGGGATATAGGCGTCCGCCGGGGTGATGCTCAGCGGTGGGACGGCGCGGCCCGTGGGGGCTGCGGTGGCCGGGGCGCCGTCAAAGATGGCGGCAACGCTGCCGTCCGGGCGGCGCAGCGTGATGCGCAGCTGGGCGGAAACAGGGACCTTGCCCTCGTTGCGGACCTCGGCCTCGACCCGAATATCCGCCGTGGCGTTGTCCAAATCAAAATTCCGGCCGTAGACATAGAGGCCCTTGGTCTGCAAATTAGAGTAGAGCGGCAGCGTCAGATAGACATCGGGCTTGAAAAACACCTGCACGGGGCGGGTGATGCCGCCGACCGAGGGATTGAAGTCGTTGCAGTTCCAGAAAAAGGGGACGCCCACGCGGTCGGCGGGGACGGCCTGCTCCTGCGGAAAGAGATAGCTGCCGGGGACAGCATCGGGCTTGTTGGGGGTCTCGGCAATGCAGAACGGCGCGTTGCGGGTGGCGGTGTTGTCGGTCGCAATGGCGATGAGGTTCGGCGCATCGTACCGCACATAGGGGGTGATGTCAAAGCCGAACGGCGCAACGCCGGCCTCATAGTAGCCGGCCAGCGTACCGTTTACATAGAGGTAGCAGGTCTGGCGCAGCCCCTCAAACGCAAGCAGCACCTTGTGGTTTTTGTGCCGCGCCGGAATGGTGAGGATATTGCGGTAGAAGGCCGCCGTGCGGCGCTGGCCGCTGCCGCCGTCCTGAATGCGGTCGCGGAACAGATCCTCATCATTGAAGGTGTGGGGCAGCGTGACGGGCTGCCAGCCGGTTTCCCGGTAGTCGTCCTCGTAAAAGGCGTGCCCCTCAGCGTCCCGGTAGGCGTCAACGGCCTTTGCCATGGGGAAGGCATCTGCCCGCAAAAAGTGCCAGCCGTGGTGGAAATAAAAGCTTTCGCCTTGCAGTGTAGACATAGCGTTTTCTCCCTGTCAGATGTGCTGTATACAGTTGCAGGCCCGCGATCTTATCTTTATCATACGCGCTGCCGCGGCGGAAAACAAGTGTCATTTGATGGGCAGAAGGTTTTGAATGCGCGGTGCAGCGATAAACATCAAGATATGGAAACAGGACCTGTTTGCCGGCAGCAGGGCGGCATGACCCAACCCCGCCGGCAAAGCGGGGCAGTCAGGGCAAGGCTGTGCGGTAAAGCCTCCGCAGTCCGTAAGGCTGCAGCAGGCCTAAAAACGCCATTTGTCAAAATGCACAAAACGGGCAGGCACCATGTATAAAATATTCACAATTTCAACCCGAAACAGCAAACGATAGTGCCGGTAGATATAAGGATTGTTTTGTGTGTCATCTGCATGGATAATTGCGCTGCATCGTGAAATATAATGAAAATTTTCGCATGCTTTTGATTGTAGCCAAATCCGCAGAGCAGGGGATACAATGGAAGCAACGAAACAGCCGCCGCCGGATGACGAGGGCCCGCGATCCCGACCAAAGCACCGCGGCCGCCGGCTGATGAGAACACAAAGCAAGGAGGAAACGCTTATGGCACAAACCGCTGCGGTCAAGCAGAGCAAGGTCAATGCCCGCGCCCAGAAACAGCTGGGCCACAACACATGGCGCAAGGCGTTCATGCAGCATTACTGGTTATATATCATGATGCTGCCGGCGCTGCTCTACATGATCATCTTCAATTACCTGCCGATGACGGGCCTGTATATGGCATTTACCGATTTCAGCCCTTTCAACGGTGACACGATTCTGGAATCTGTGTTCGGCAGCCCCTTTGTCGGGCTGAAGTACTTTAAAAAGCTCTTCACCGGCCCGGACTTCTGGACGCTGTTCCGCAATACGCTGTCCATCTCGCTGGCCAACCTTTTCTTCGCCTTCCCGGCCCCCATCATTCTGGCGCTGATCTTAAATGAGCTGCGCTGCAAATGGTTCAAGCGCACAGCGCAGACGCTGGTCTACATCCCCCACTTTGTCTCCATCGTCATTGTGGCGGCGCTGACTTTCCAGATGTTCTCCACCACGGACGGCGCCATCTACCATGTGCTGACCCAGATCTTCGGCGCGAATGCGCCCGACCTGCTCAGCGACCCCAAGCTCTTTCCCGCGCTGATCGTTGGCCAGAATATCTGGAAAGAGACCGGCTACGGCACCATCATCTATCTGGCGGCGCTGTCCAGCGTGGATGTGCAGCTGTATGAGGCTGCCAAGATCGACGGCGCAGGCCGTTGGCAGCTGATGTGGCATGTCACGCTGCCCGCCATCCGCGGCACCATTGTCCTGATGCTGATCATGAAGGTCGGCCAGCTTCTGAACACCAGCTACGAGCAGATCTTCCTGATGCAGAACTCGATGAACCGCGCAGCCTCTGATGTGTTTGACACCTATGTCTACACCAAGGGCATCACGGGCGGCCAGTACTCGCTGGCAACCGCCACCGGCCTGTTCAAGTCCACCATCAGTATGCTGATGGTCGTCACCGCCAACAAGATCGCCAAGCTGTGCGGCGAGTCCGGCCTGTACTAAAGAAGGGAGCTGTGCTACAATGACAATGCCCTTTACCCATAAGAAAGACGAGGTGCGCGCCACCGGCACGCTGGAAGCCCGCACTCCCGGCGATCAGGCTGTACAGGTTCTTTTGTATGTCATCATTGCGCTGGTGGCGCTGGCCTGCGTGCTGCCCTTCATCTATGTGGTGGCCGGCTCCTTTGCGACCGAGCGCGAGCTGACCGAGCGCCCCTTCTTCCTGATCCCGCAGGATGTATCGCTGAACGCCTACCAGTACATCCTCAAGCAGGGCGATGTGTTCCGCGGACTGAAAAATTCGGTGATCGTCACCGTGATCGGCACATTGATCAATATGTTCGTCTCCTGCACGATCGCCTACCCGCTGTCCCGCCCCTACCTCAAGGGCCGCAACGGCTTTATCAATATGGTCATCGTCACGATGCTGTTCACCGGCGGCATGGTCCCCGCCTACATTATGGTGGTCAATGTGCTGCATCTGGGCAACACCTACTGGGCACTCTGGCTGCCCACGGCGATGAGCGCCTTCAACATGATCATCATCAAGAACTACTTCCAGGGTATCCCCATGGAGTTGGAGGAGGCCGCCATCATTGACGGCTCCAACGATCTGATCACCTTCGTGCGCATCATCCTGCCGCTGTCCGCGCCGGTGCTGGCCTCGGTCAGCCTGTTCTACGCGGTCAGCCACTGGAACAGCTACTTCAATGCGATGCTGTACATCAACAACTCCGACATGGAGGTCATCACCATCGTGCTGCGGCGTCTGGTGTTCCTGACCACACAGGTAGCCGAGGATTCCACCTTTGACTGGGGCGCGGCCGGTATGCCGCCCATCAAGGCTGTTAAGATGGCCACCACGGTGCTGTCTACCCTGCCGATCCTCTGCATCTATCCGTTTGTGCAGAAGTTCTTTACCCAAGGTGTCATGGTCGGCTCGGTCAAGGGCTGATACCAAGCAATACAACCACTTTTATACAAAAAGGAGAAAAACGAAAATGAAAAAGGCACTTGCCCTCTCTATGGCGCTGGCGATGTCCGCCGCCATGCTCGCAGGCTGCGGCGGCTCCGCCTCCGACAGCACCTCCGCTTCCGGCGCTGCTTCCTCTGCGGACAGCGCTGCCTCCGGCACCCCCACCGTCAGCTTTATGATCCCTGACTTCACCGGCCATGTGCTGAGCAATGAACATTCCGATGAGGTCATCGCCAAGTACGAGGCCTACACCGGCACCCATGTCGAGTGGCGCACCGAGGCCAACGACACCTACAGCGAGAAGTTCGGCCTGACCCTGATGGACAAGGACAACATGCCGATGATCCTGACCGCAACCAAGACGCTGGACCAGAACGCCAACGCAGCCGATGCTGCCAAGCTCGGCGCCTTCTGGGATCTGACCGAGTACCTGCAGGACAGCGAGGCCTACCCCAACCTGTCCCAGATCAGCCCCGATGTTCTGAAGGGCCTGACCGTGGACGGCCAGATCATCGGCATCCCCCGCTCCCGCGCCATCGGCCGTAACGGTCTGGGCTACCGCACCGACTGGGCCGAGGCCGTGGGCATCACCGAGGCCCCCAAGACGGTCGAGGATGTCTATGACATGCTCTATAAGTTCACCTATGACGATCCGGACGGCAACGGTGCGAACGACACCTACGGTCTGGAAATGTGCAAATACACCGGCCCGTGGGATATTATCCAGACATGGTTCGGCTGCGGCAACGGCTGGGTCGAGCAGGACGGCAAGCTGGTTCCCGTACACCAGACCGCTGAGTATAAGGAAGCCCTTGACTGGATGCGCAAGATCTACGCCGATGGTCTGGTCCGCCCGCAGATTTACGGAGGCAAAGCTCAGCAGCAGGGAGAAAATGGCGCCGAATATGGCCGCCACCAGCATAGCCAGCAGCTCAAAGCCCTGCAAAGCCACCCAGTCGCCGGCAGCCTTGGCCGCGTCGTAGACGTGGTTGGTCTGCATGATGTTCACGAACAGCACGCCGATAAACGCACCCAGGATCATAATACCTTCCAACGCCAGGTTGATGATACCGCTGCGCTCAGCGAACACGCCGGCCAGCGCCACGATCATCAGGGGAACGGCGTAGATCATGGTCTGTTGGATCAGAAATGTCATGCCTGCTCCCCTCCTTCCTCCGGCTGCTCAGGTACCTGCGGTGCTTCCTCCATCGGTATGTCCGGTATGTCCTCCGGCGGCGCATCCAGTGGCTGTGTCTCCGCCTCTGCCGGTATATCCGCTGTGGTGGTCTTGTTGGCCTCCACGACGAGCTTCTTTTTCCGTCCAGTCAGCATCATCTGGATGAGCAGAGAGAAGGCGGACAGATACACGATGACGGAGATGATCACGTCGGTGATGTACTCGTTGTAGGCAGTCAGGTTGGTCAGCTGCAGACCGACGATATCCAGCATGGCCATGAAGATGCCGGTGAAAATGACCGCGATGGGGTTGTTCACCGCCAGCAGTGCCACGGGGATTCCGTTAAAGCCCACGCCGGGCAGGGCCTGATAGGTGTTCCAGTAGAACTCGGTGTTGCCGCTGAGCCAGTACAGCGCGGCGCCGGCGCCGGCCAGCGCGCCGGCAATGGCCATGGACAGCACGATATTGCGCTTATCGGGGATACCGGCGTAGCGGGCCGCATGGCGGTTGGCGCCGCAGGCCTTCAGCTCATAGCCGAACACCGTCTTCTCCATGATGATGTACACCACGATGGCCAGAATGATGGCCACCAGAATACCGGCATTGACCTGGGAGCCGGGAAACAGCTGATCCAGTCCCAGCTTGGGTGTGGCCACACCGTTGAAGGTGGTCTTGTAGATGTAACCGGACTTCGTGCCCTCTGTTACGTTCTTGAAGCTGCTGATATCGAACATCCAGGTGACAAGATTGGCTGCGATCCAGTTGGTCATGATGCAGGCCAGCACCTCGTTGATATTCAGCAGCGCCTTCAGCAATCCGGGGATCGCACCCCACAGGGCGCCAGCCAGCATACCGCCCAGAAAGGCCAGCAGCCAGATGATGCCCACGGGCACGGACTCGGAGGGGATGCCCAGCGCGACGGACAGCGAGACAAGCGTACCCATCAGATACTGGCCGGGTGCGCCGATATTGAACAGGCCCGTCTTGAAGGCCACCGCCACGGAAAGGCCGGTCATGATCAGCGGCATGGCGCGGAAGAGCATATTGCCCACATTCTGGGCGTTAAAGCCCCAGGTCAGCGCGCCCGCAGCGTCGCGCCCTGTGCTGAGGATGCCGGCAAAGATCAGCCGGACGCCCTCCCACATACCGGTAGTGGTGATCTTCTGCTCCGCCAGGCCCACAATAATGACCACGATGCTGCCCAGCAGCAGGCCGGCCAGGATGGACAGCAGAGAGGCCAGGACCTTCTTGGTGCCATTCTTGGCATACAGATCTGTCAGTTTTTGCTTCACGCCGTCTCACCCTCTTTCTTGTCCGCCCGCTTGGCACCGGCCATATAGAGGCCCAACTCCTGCACGGTGATCTGCTTCGGGTCGAACTCACCCACGATCTCACCCTCGTACATGACCAGGATGCGGTCGGAAAGGCTCATGACCTCGTCCAGCTCCAGGGATACCAGCAGCACTGCCTTGCCGGCATCACGCTGCTTCACCAGTTCCTTGTGTACGTTTTCAATCGCGCCCACGTCCAGGCCGCGGGTAGGCTGGACCGCCACGATCAGCGGCTTGTTGCGGTCCACCTCGCGGGCGATGATCGCCTTCTGCTGGTTGCCACCGGACATACTGCGGGCGGTGGTCACGGGGCCCTGTCCGCTGCGGATATCGTATTCCTCGATCAGCCTTTCGGCGTAGGCACGCACTGCGTCCTTCTTGATAAAGCCGCCCTTTTCGAATTCCGGCTCCTTATACCGCTGCAGCACCAGGTTCTGCTCCAGCGTAAAATCCAGCACCAGACCGTGCTTGTGCCGATCCTCGGGGATGTGGCTCATACACTCTCCACGGCGACGGATGCTGGCGTGGGAGATATCCTTGCCGCACAGTGTCACCGTGCCGCCATTGCTCTTATCCAGGCCGGTGAGCGCGTGAATGAACTCCGTCTGTCCGTTGCCGTCGATACCGGCGATACAGAGTATCTCGCCGGCGCGTGCATCAAAGCTGACATGGTCCACGGCGTTGCGCTTGTGGGTATGAGAGGGCACGCACAGATCCCGGACCTTCAGCACCACATCCGTGGGCTTGGCCGGCTCCTTTACGACCTCCAGCTGCACCGGGCGGCCCACCATCATGTTGGACAGCTCCTGCTTGTTGGTGTCGCAGGTGTTCACGGTACCCACATAGCGGCCCTTACGCAGAACCGTCACCCGGTCCGCCACCGCCATGATCTCGTTGAGCTTGTGGGAGATGAAGAGGATGGATTTCCCCTCCGCCGTCAGGTTTTTCATAATGGCCATCAGCTCGTCGATCTCCTGGGGCGTCAGCACGGCGGTGGGCTCGTCGAAGATGAGGATCTCGTTGTCGCGGTAGAGCATCTTCAGGATCTCGGTACGCTGCTGCATACCCACAGTGATATCCTCCACCTTGGCGTCCAAGTCCACGTGCAGGCCGTACCGCTTGGAGAGCTCCTCGACCTTCCTCCGCGCTTCCTTTTTCTGCAGGAAGCCGCACTTCGTCGTTTCGGCGCCCAGAATGATGTTGTCCAGCACGGAGAATACCTCCACCAGCTTGAAGTGCTGGTGGACCATGCCGATACCCAGTGCCGTGGCATCGTTGGGATCGTTGATCTTCACCGTCTGGCCGTTCTTGCGTATCTCACCCGCCTCGGGCTGGTACAGGCCGAACAGCACGCTCATCAGCGTGGATTTGCCGGCGCCGTTTTCGCCCAGCAGCGCGTGGATCTCTCCCTTTTTCAGTTGGAGGGTGATATCGTCGTTGGCCTTGATGCCGGGGAACTCCTTGGTAATGTGAAGCATCTCGATCACATACGAGGGAGTCTTATCCATGCCGCCACCTACTTTCCTCTATTATTTTGCCTAATGGCGATAAAGGCATAAATTTATTATATAGCATATATGCACAGATTGCAAGAAAAACAGCGGCGTTTTACGCCTCGCATCACGCGCTTGACGCAAAAAAAGAGACGCCCGTAGGCGTCTCTTTTTTTGTTAAGTACGTTCCGATTACTTGACCAGGTTCAGGGTCAGGCTGTCGGTGCTGTCCAGCTTGGAGTAGTCGTTGTCGACGACCAGAGAACCATCGGCCATCTTGGCCAGCATGGCGTTGTAGTCGTCCACAGTCCACTTGGTCAGGGACCAGGTAGCGGTGGGCAGGCCCACAGCGTTGTCCTTGGCGCCCAGGGTCACGAAGGTGCCGCCGATCTCGTCGAAGGAACCGTCATAGACCTTGCCGCAAGCCCACTGCACGGAGGCGGACAGGCCCTTCATAGCGGAGGTGATAACGGTATCGGACTGGCTGGACTGGTCAACGTCCACGCCCACCACGGCGCCGTCGTTAGCGGCAGCGGCAGCGGCGACAGACTGGAACATATTACCGCCGCAGGCGAAGATGACCTCGGTGCCGTTCTCATACCAGCCGGAAGCCATGGTCTGCAGCTCGGTGGAAGCGGAGAAGGAAGCGCCATACAGCCAGGAGTAGTTCATCTCGACCTTCACGCCCATCTCAGCAGCAGCAGCGGAAGCGCCCTGCACGAAGCCGTAGCCGTAACGGCAGCAAGCGGGGTTGTCGCCGCCGCCACCACCGGTGAAGCCCAGCTTGGTGTAGCCTTCCTTAACAACAGCGTAACCGGCCAGATAGCCGCACTGCTCTTCCTGGAAGCAGATGCCCAGAACGTTCTTCAGGGCGGTGCCGTCCTCGGTGGTCACAGCGCTGTCGCGGTCCACGAACACGAACTTGACATCGGTGAACTCAGCAGCGGCCTTGGTCAGGGCAGTGGCCTGCATAAAGCCGGCAGCCACGATGACCTTGGCGCCGCCCTCGGCAGCAGCCTTCATGGCATCGTAACGGTCGTCATCGGTAGCCTGGTCGCCGTTGGCGGGCTGATAGTACTTGTAGCTCAGGCCGTTGTTGGCAGCGTACAGCTTCACGCCGTCGAAGGTGCCCTGGTTGAAGGACTTATCCTTCAGCTGGCCCACGTCGGTGACGAAAGCGATCTCGTACTTGCCATCCTCGGAGGTCATCTCGTCGGCGATCTCGTCGGCGTTGGTGATCTCGGTGACTTCGGGGTTGTCGCCCTGGTTGTCGTCGGTCTTGGGGTCGTCCTTCTTGTCGCCGCAAGCGACCAGGGACAGCGCCATAACCAGAGCCAGGATCATAGCAAGAAACTTCTTCATGGTTATTCTACCTTCCTCAATTTTTTTATTTTCGCGCCTTGCGGCGGGAAAACCATCATTTCGGCACGGGGTCTTCCTCCTCCTGTGCCTTGCGCATTATAGCAGACTTTTCCGCCTTTGGCAAGTGAAAACCGCATTTTGCGGTAGAAATGTAAACAAATGTCATCAAAAATTTACATTTTGTTTGCGCGAAATGCACAAATGTATCACACATAGCGACAGCGCGAGATATCCTCCCGCGCTGTCGTGACCGTTGTTTACTTCTTGGCGGCCATCTTCACAGCCACCTCCAGGGCGATCTTCATCATGTTGGTGAAGGTGGTCTGGCGCTCATCGGCGGACAGCTCGGTGCCGTTGACCAGGTTGTCGGAGATGGAGCAGATGGCCAGCGCCCGCTTGCCGGTATAGGCGGCGGTGCAGTACAGACCGGCGGCCTCCATCTCCACGGCCATGACGCCCATCTTGGCGAAGCGCATGTTGCGCCCGGCGGCGTCATAGAACGTGTCGGAGGAGTACAGGTTGCCCACGGGCATTTTCACGCCCAGCTCCCTGGCGCTCTCTACGGCGGCCATCAGCAGGTCGAAATCGCAGATAGGGGCGAAGGAGCCGCCCAGCTCATACTGGCTGGCAAAATCGGAGTTGGTGCAGGCGCCCTGACCGGCCACCACGCTGCCCAGCTCCAGGTCCGCC
>OHTD01001111.1_pt1 | contig 12684 bp, 9 predicted proteins | sample 1578871 | NCBI WGS metagenome assembly OHTD01 (sample SAMEA3879574, study PRJEB24766) | human gut metagenome | biome: human-associated habitat; feature: feces | place: USA | collected 1985/1987 | reverse complement strand
TGGTGGGGGATCTATTCCTCCAAAAAGCAGGAGGATATGCTTTGGCCGGATATGACTTGGTGCTACATTCTTGCTTATGATGTGTGGAATTTTGAATATACATATCTTAATCTTCCGTCTCATTCCTGGTATTGCGGACTTGCTTTACTGCTTGCTCCCACATTTGCAAATGCATTTTGGAACAAGGGCGGTTGGATTCAAAACCGTGCAAACACCCTTGCAATTTGGTGCATGTTTGCGCAGGTATTCCCGCTCTTCCAGGATACGGAACCGTTTGGCGTGCTCACAACGGTTTATCCGGAGGGCTATACCCCTGCAATGATGATGGACGGCATTGCGCCCACATCGGCAAATCCAAAGGCACAGGCTGTTATTTCAATTCTTGCCATAGCGGTTAATGTTTGCGTATTTGCCGCAATCATTAAGCGCTCCAAGGCTCAGCACAAGAATCCGTATAAGAATGAAATCTTCACGGATCAAAAGGATTACAAAGCAGCTCTCGAAAGAGCAGCAGAAGCTCATAAGGTTGCATAAATTGTTACCGAATTCTTAAAATAAAAACTCCCCCGTTTCGAATTTATCGAAACGGGGGTTTCTTTTTCAAATGATTATTTTAATAAAAAGCCAAAAATTGCCAAACAAAATTTTGAAATTTGAAGCACTTGTTTGGTTTTATTCCTTTGGGGCTCTGTTAAACAAAGTGTTTTTCCATAGCAGCTTTTTCGGCAGCTTTGCAAACTTGGTTTGCTCGCAAAAAAGCATTGCCTTTTTAAAGCCGGGTTCCCAGCGCGGCAAATCGGCGCAATTTGGATTTCCGTTTTTTGCAAATTCAACGATTGCGCTTATCATTTCATCGGCAATTTTATAATCTATCTTTTCAAACGGCCGCCAATTTCTTTTCAGCGTATAAAAAACATAAAGCAAATCGCTTGCATGCCAGGCCCCGTTTTCATCGCCCGGCAAACGGCGTGCAAAGCAATAGAGATAGCAAGTGCTGCTGTCTTTTTTTATCCACTCTTTAGCAAGAATTCCGAGTATTGCAGGCACTATATCTTCCGTGGTGATGCCTATTATCTTTGGCATTTGAGGAATTGTGCGCATATTAAAGCTTTGCCTTACCAACAATTTACCGTCATAAACAGGCAAAGTGCAAAGCTTGCTCAGCCTATCTTCCCGGCAGGCCTTTTTCCAAGCAAAATAAAGCGTTTGCGAATCCGCATTTTTAAGCTCTGCCATTGTTTTAACATTTGCATTTTGCATAACTTTTTTCCAAAAGCCTTTTGTTAAAGACGGTTTTAGAGGGCGCACAGTTTTTCGCTGAAGCCCTGCTGCGCTCATCAAAATCGCCTTTTGAACAAGCCCGTTGCAAAGCGGACTTGATATAAGAATATCAACGCTCATTGCGCCCGCACTTTGGCCTGAAAGAGTTATGTTTTTGGAATTTCCGCCAAAAAACGATATATATTTTTCAACCCATTTTATTGCCGTTAGCTGATCATAAAGCCCAAAATTTCCGCAGGCACCGTCTGCCGCAACATCCGGGTGCGAACAAAAGCCGAATGCCCCGAGCCTGTAATTAAGATTTACATAAACAACGCCCTTTTCGGCGTATTTTTCACCGCTTATATGTTCTTCATTTGCGCTGCCTCCGGTAAAGCTGCCGCCGTGTATATAAATAAGCACCGGAGCATTTTTTGCGGATTTAGGCGCATAAATATTAAGAAAAAGGCAATCTTCGCCATAAGAGAAACTGCTGCTTCTGCGAAATTCTTTATAATAAAAGGAATTAACAACCGCATCATCCTCAAAGGCTCTGTATTGAGGTGAGCAATTGCCGAATTCACAAGCATTGAAGCAGCCGTTTTCATAATCGCACATTTTCGGATACTCCCAGCGCTGTGCCCTTGCGTATCTAATTCCTCTGAATTCCAAATGATTTTCAAATTCAAGCCCCGTAAAAATGCATCCGTTTGCATTTACATCAATTCTGCTCATAAATTCACCCTCTTTTTTCATTATAATAACGAATTTATGAAAAATCAACGAATTTATGTGCCGTCAAAAAGCCGCACGGCAAAACACCGCAGCAAATTAGCGTTGTGAATCTTTCAAAGAGAAACACAGCATTTTTTTACTATATAAAATTCACATTGCAATCTTTTATCCAATAATAGATTTGCACAATATAAGCAAGCACCTGCGGACCTCGCATCAGCTGACCGTACCATGGCTCTTTAAGAGCATCCGGATCCTGCATAAGCGCACGGATTTCCGATTCATTAAGCATTTCGCACAGCGGAGTTGATTTATCTGCCAAAACAGCATCTGCCATTTTGCAAACCTCTTTAAAATAAACGGGATTATGCGTTTTCGGATACGGACTTTTTTTGCGCCAAGCTATTTCATAAGGCAATTCATTTTCAAATGCCTTTCGCAAAACACCCTTTTCCCTGCCTTGCGGTGATTTAAAAGCCCATGGCATATTATAGGCATATTCAACTATACGGTAATCGCAAAAAGGCACTCTTACCTCAAGAGAGCAGTGCATACTCATCATATCCTTGCGCATAAGCAGAGTTTGCATAAACCAATCCATATTAAGCATAAACATTTCACGCATTCTGCGCTCTGTTTTCGAATCACTTTCAAGATAAGATGTTGAATTAACCGTTTTAAGATATTCGGCATGCACAAATTCCTTGCCGTGCTTAAGCAAGCCGGGCTTTAATATGCTTTGGCGCACATCGGTTGACCTGCTCCACGGAAAAGCTTCATCAAACAAAATATCCCTGTTGTGATACCACGGATAGCCGCCGAAGATTTCATCTGCACATTCGCCGGAAAGTGCCACGGTTTGCTCTTTTTGCACTTCCCTGCAAAACAGCAAAAGCGATGAATCCACATCGGTAAATCCGGGCAGGCTGCGAGCCTGAGTGCTTTCTATAAGAGCCTTTGCAACTGCCTTGTTGCCGAGAACAATATTCTTATGGCGGCTTCCGATATAATCGGAAATAAGGGAAATATAATCACTGTCTTTATTAGGCTGAAAAACACTTGGCTTAAAAAACTTATCATTATCCGTATAATCAACGGAATATGTGCAAAGCTGTCTGCCGCGACTTTTTGCATCATTTGCAGCTATGCGGCTGATTATGGATGAATCAAGCCCGCCGCTTAAAAAAGTGCACAAAGGCACATCGGAAACGAGCTGGCGCTTTATTGCATCCGAAACAAGATAATGCGTGTGCTCAACTGTTTCTGCTTCGCTTTCACAATGCTCCGCTGCAATAATTCGCCAATATCTGGAAATTTGCATTTTTCCGTTTTGCACCGTCATATAACTTGCCGGCGGAAGCTCTTTTATATTTTTAAAAACCGCCGAGCCGATCGGCTTTGCAGGACCCAACATAAAAATTTGATTAAGCCCGTTTTCATCCACATCCGGTAAAATCTCCGGAATTAAAAGCAGGCTTTTTATGCGGCTTGCAAAAGCAAAAATTTTGCGTTCGGCAGCATAAAACAAGGGTTTAACTCCTATTCTGTCTCTGCAAAGAAAAAGCCTTTTATCCTCATCATCCCACACGGCATAGGCAAAAATGCCGTTTAACCTTTTGCAGCTTTCCTCTTTCCAACAATCATAAGCCTTTAAAACAACTTCCGTATCGCACTTTGTTTCAAAGGAATAACCTTTGCATATAAGCTCATTTCTGATTTCTTCGGTGTTATAAATTTCGCCGTTATATGTTATGGTATACTTTCCAAAGCTCATGGGCTGTGAGCCTTTTTCGGGATCAATAACGGCAAGGCGCCTGTGAATTAGTGAAATATACGGCTTTATAAAGCAGCCGGCACCGTCCGGCCCTCTTTCCCTAAGGCTGTTGCCGATTTCCGCAGCAAGAATTTTGCGTTCTCTTAAATCAATATCTTCGGATAACATTCCTGCAATTCCGCACATAATACCACCTCAAATATAACTTCATCGTTATATTATGCCCAATTAAAATTTTAGACACTAATTTAAAAAAAGTCTTGACTATAAGGTTTTCTTATGATATATTATTAGAGCGTTAAGAAACGCTGGTGTAGCTCAGTTGGTAGAGCAGCTGATTTGTAATCAGCAGGTCAGGGGTTCAAGTCCGTTCACCAGCTCCAAAAGTTGGTATATCGCATTTTTTAAGCAATATACCAATAAATATGGGAGAGTTCCCGAGCGGCCAAAGGGAACAGACTGTAAATCTGTCGTCACTGACTTCAGTGGTTCGAATCCACTCTCTCCCACCAAATAAAAGCCAATCACTTTTGTGGTTGGCTTTTATTTTTACATTTTATTTGATATAATGGTATCATTAAATACGGAAGTGAGCCGATGCAAATGCCGCTTAAAATTGTGAGAAACGATATAACAAAAATTAAATGCGATGCCATTGTAAATGCCGCAAACAGCAGTTTGCTGGGCGGCGGCGGTGTTGACGGCGCAATTCACAGAGCTGCAGGTGATGGCCTGCTGAGTGAATGCAAAAGGATTGGTGGCTGCAAAACCGGAAAAGCTAAGATCACAAAAGGATATAATTTACCGTGCAAATATGTTATTCACACCGTGGGCCCTATATGGGAGGGCGGCAATTCCGGCGAAGAGGAAATGCTGAAATCCTGCTACCGCGAATCGCTTAAGCTTGCGCTTGAAAACAATTGCGAATCCTTGGCATTTCCGCTTATTTCATCAGGGGCATACGGTTATCCGAAACAGGAGGCATTGCAAATTGCCGTAAGCGAAATAAGCGAATTCCTGCTGCTGCACGATATGCTTATATATATTGCGGTTTTTGACAAAGTAAGCTTCTGCATAAGCAAAAAGCTTGCTCAAAGCATTGAGGAATATATTGATGAAAACTATATTGCCGATTGCTTTCAATCAATTTCCTCTTGCTTTTATGAAAACGAAAGCGAACCGTTTTCCATAAACAATGATTTTGAAAGGGCTAAGCCGTATGACAAAAGCCTTTCTGATGCCGTTGATAATTTAGACGAAAGCTTTTCGCAGGCGCTGCTAAGAATTATAGACGAAAAAGGTTTAACGGATTCCGAGGTTTACAAAAAAGCAAATGTTGACCGCAGACTTTTTTCAAAGATTCGTTCAGATGCAAATTACAAAACAAGCAAGCAAACCGCCTTGGCTTTTGCGATTGCCTTAGAGCTAAGCTTGGACGAAACAAACATTTTTTTGCAAAAAGCCGGCTTTGCACTTTCGCACAGCAACAAGTTTGATATTATAATTGAATATTTCATAAAAAACAGAAATTATAATATTTTTGAAATTAACGAGGCTCTTTTTGCATTTAACCAGCAAACTCTTGGATAAACAATTGATAACCAATGATAATATGAGATTATAAATATAACCTTAAACAACGAAAAACACCGCCGTTTCCGGCGGTGTTTTTCTTAAGGGGTAAAAATTTATGTAAAGCAATTGCTTGCTTTGGGGCAAATTCAGAGCATTTAAAATGCTCATATATAAACGGAACGGCTTTAGATCCGAAATCCTTGCTCGGAAGCGAGGCTCAGCCCTGCTTCTTAGAAAGCGATGCAAGCAACTTTTTGCCCACACGCCCGTAATCAACATTCAAAATCTTTTCGGACACATGCTTGTTGAAAAATGTAACAAGCGGGCCCGTGCAGAATGCCGTGATAACGGTGCCTATTCCGATATTTTTAATTTCTGAAAAGTTTCCCTTGAAAACAGCTGCTAACCCGCCGCTTACGACAAGGCCTATAAGCACAACGCTTACATCTGTTATTACTCGTGTTACCTTCATTGGCACTTTGGTTCTTTGGGTGATCATAAATGCCACGGTATCATAAGCACCGACGCCGATATCAGCCGTGAAAAATAAGCTTGTGGCGAAGCACATTAAAACAACCGCAACTACCAACAAAACTATTCTTTGAGCAAATACGCCGCTGACAAGGGGAGAGAGAAGCTTTTCAAAAAAATCACAGGTGTAGCCGACTAAAACCATATTAAATGCCGTGCCAACACCGATTAAGCCACGGTGAGCAACTATCAGCGCAACCAGCAAAATAACTGCATTCACAATAAGCTGATATGTGCCGAAGCTCATTCCCACAACCGATGAAATATTCATATTCATTGAGGTGTAAGGATCTACTCCGAAGTTTGAAAGAGAAAACAGCGAAATAGCAAAACCCATTAAAAAGATTCCAACAAAAGAAAGTACTGTGCGTTTTGCCATATGTGTTTGCGAAAACATGTCTTTAATATAGCCCTTTGCTTCATTTGCAAAGCTCTTCATTTCAGACACCCCCGCCTCTTTTCCCTCTTTAAGCACTATTATATACTGTGATTTTGAAAAATCAAGTTTTTTATAAGAGTTTCTATATTTTTGCTATAATGGTAAAGGCATTAACTTGCATTTTGTGCAAGTTGCTCAATAAAAAAGGCTTTTTTTGGCATAAGTAACAAAAGAAAAGGCCGTTTATTTGATAAACGGCCGTTTATTGTAAGGTTTGCGCACAAATGATGTTTGCTATTCCATTTGTTTTCCGAGAAACGCCGCAGCCACCTGCACAAGCTTTATTTCCGTTTCGGTGGGAATATGGTTTTCATCTCCCTGCATTAAAGCAACCGCACCCGAAACATCACCGCCGTAAATAATTGGATAAACCACATTTGCCTTGCGAGCCAATCCCTCAATGGCATTCATGGGCGGCACGTCTCTGGTTGTTATGTGAACCGCCCTGTTTTCCATAAGTTCCTCCAAATTTTTGGTTATGCGGCGCTCTAAAACCTCTCTTTTACTCATTCCCGATGCCGCAATAACATGATCATTATCAACAATCGCAATCGGCAGCCCGCCGTTTTTATGAAGCACCTCTGCATACTGCCCCGCAAAATTGGAAAGCTCCGCTATCGGCGAATATTTTTTAAAAATGACCTCACCCTCCGCATCGGTGAATATTTCCAAAGGGTCGCCCTCGTGAATACGAAAGGAACGGCGAATTTCCTTTGGAATAACAATTCTGCCCAAATCATCAATTCTTCTAACAATACCTGTTGCTTTCATATATAAAAACTCCTTTTCACTATTTAATGGTGTGGAGTTAGTATGTGGAATATTGCCATTATTATACTCATTTGACACGATTCTCAGGATTTCTTTAACGGTCTGTGCAAGTTCTTCCTCACGCCACATTCGGTTTATGGTGCATCCTAATTGTTTGATTTCAAAGTCACTTCGTCGGTTTTGAATTTGCTGTATCGGAACATCATACATTTCGGAAATAAATGAGTCAGAAGCTTTTTCAAAAAGTTTTTCTAATTGGCTTTTGCTCATCCGAAAGAAATCTGCCGGAAAATTAGAAATCGTTACATGATGAAAGCCCCTTTTTTCAATTCATCTTTAATCCATTTTCCTTCTTTTCCTGAATAATCATAGTATTCTTCTTTATACATAGTCTATACCTGCCTTGATTTGTCCCTTCATAATATAAACACAACTGAAAAATTCAAAATATAGTCATTTTTTAAAAAATTTTTCAAATTATATTTTCCCACGTTAACAATTATATATGATTCATATCCCAATGTCATCGGCAAAGAATCGTCTTTTTATAGGCAAAACATAGGCACAAAATAGGCATACTTTAACAGATAAATACTCATTTTCAGAAAAGTGTAGAAAAAAGGCTATATTTGTGTTACAATATTTTATAAATATAAAAAAGAGGTGTTGTTATGCCCGCTGATATGATTGAACTTACTAATTGTTTGTCAACCATGAAAACAATATATCTTGATGATCCTGTGGCTTCTGTGCGTGGTTCTAATTTTATTTTTCCTTTGCATCGATATTGCATTAATCAATTGATTAATGCAATAAATCCAGACATGAACTTGCAATACATACCTCTTAGTGATATGGTATGCCCTCGTGGCAATCCGCATTATCCGAGAGTAAATATTGAAGCAAATGGCCTACAGTTGATGCAAGAAGCTACCTTGTTTGGATCACACAAAAACAAAGATGCAGATATCGTACTTTCACATTACGCTAATGGCCCCCAAATAATTATTGGTGTGCGTAGCCAAATGTCTTCTGTTGCTAAAAATCTTGAAAATTATTATGAAGGTATTATTGGCGAGTGTATTTCTCTTCATGACCGATTCCCGATGGCAACTATAGGATATGTTTATCTCTTGCCGACAGAACCTATTAAACCAGGGCTTAGAGAAGAGGTAAAACTTGATAAGGCAGAGCACTTATTTGAAAAAATCACCGGAAGAAAAGATTGGCGTGATGCTCATGATAAGTATGAACATTTTGCTTTTCTAAAAGTTGATTTTACAAAAGATCCACCCGAAGTCCTTGATACACAACCAGCCTTACAAATCCAAACATTCTTTGATAAATTGATTGCAACTCATAATGATCGTAATATTTTCAATCCTATAATTACACGATAGTGTTAAACCCCTGATTCGCATTTGAATCAGGGGTTTAATTATTTATTTACACTCTTATTACGACGGATATCTGGTTTTCTCCAAAATCGCAGATGTGAAACCGCAGAACGAATCAGATGAATTTGTGGGTCAGACAATCCTATAATGTTTTTTAATACTAATTCATCGCCTAGTTCATAGGCTGCCTGTATTCCTTTTGTTTTAATACATTCATCTATTTTAGAAAAAATTTCAGTTACATCTTGATCTGTTGTAATATTAGCTGTTTCTAATTTGTCAGTTTCGCCAGGTATAAGAACTAAAACACCACCACCCAAAGAATGAACATTTAATTCTATCGATAACAGCGTAAGACTATTATACCACATACATACCAAATGTTCTGCAGAAATATCAGACACTCTATGTCCTGCAAGAAGACTATTCGATACAACGTAATTACCGCCATTAACGATTAGCTTTGGCGTATCACCAAAGACTGTTAATATTAAATCGGGAATATCTGTGCATGGCGTAGTATACCAAGGGCTTCTCTGTTGACACTTGTATCTTAGATTTACGCCCTTTTCGACTCCATGTTTTATATATTTCTTGTCTGCTTTTGTTATTTCTTTGGGTAGATATAATTGACTGCTACACTGCCCAGTAGTAACAACCGCTCCAACGCCCGTTCCTCCATTAATCTCTTTCGCGTTACTAATACAAGGAACCAAATTGCTTGCTGGCAAGTTGAAGCTTTGTCGGATATCTTTTGTTGGATGGAAATATTCTTTATCTGCACAAACATACCCTATGTTAAATTTGCAATTGTTGATTAGTGGTACAATATTATTGTTGTTGCGTATTTCTTGTAGCAAATTTCGCTGTTCATTGCTTAACAAAGCAAGAACAAAGGGTTTTTTTCCATGAGTAATATCCGATATTGCTATTTGTGTTTGAACAGATACTCCTCCGCTTAGCATAGAGTCTGCACTGTCATATATTAAGTATTCTACTGAATTTGTATTTCCGCCCTTATTATCAGCAAGCAAAATAATAGTTTCTACATCAACATCCGGGAAAAAATCTTCATGTATTCTAATGATTTTTAAACTCCCAAAATTATTACTTAAATAATTCCACAAAGGGAAAGCATACTTAACATATGTAAGTTCAAAAGGCAAAACAAACGCCAATCGTCCTCCATTAGAGAGCATTGTTGTTCCGTGAATAATAAACGGCATCCATAAACTGCCACTTGTGAGCATTTTAATCTTATTTTTTGCAGAGCAGTCTATAGCAGTTGCTCGATCTTTTTCATCTAGATTGCGCAAGCTTACGTATGGAGGGTTGCCCACAATAGCCGAAAATTTTTTATCTGTTTGATAGGTTAAATAATCTTGACAAGCACCGTTGATAAAATCAGGTGCAGTATCCATATATTTATCATAGACTGTAGGCTGTAATTCAACTCCTAAAATATCCGGATTATTATTTCCTAATTGGTTATATCGTGCAAGAGCAGCATCAATAAAGACTCCGTCTCCAAATGATGGCTCTAAAATCGAATCATTAAAATTTTGTATTGCCCAATTAACCATATACTGTGCTATTCTTTTTGATGTATAGTATGAACCTGTTAGTCTGTTATTGTCCATAGCCAATCTCCTTAAATCATCTTAAAATGGGAAAATTATTTATCAATAGTTTTGGTTGCCTTTATGTATTGTCTTATCCAGGCACCAATTTCAACGGAAGCAGTTTTTCCTTCGCTTGAAATAAGTTCCATAAATTCTGCTTTAATATTCGGCTCAAGGACAATCTCAATTTTAGCTGTCTTTTTTCTACCTGCAGGGCGTCCACCACGAGATTTAGTGGATTCCATTTGTTTCCCTCCAATTCTTACCATGATTTTATATGAATTATATCATATTTTTATCATGATGTAAACTATTTATTTGAATTTTATAGTAAATTTAATTGTTCTTTGTTTTTGATAAACAAAAGACCGGATGAGCATCGACGCTCACCCGGTCTTTTTATGTATACATAGGGTCTCTCTTATTATGTAAAAAAACGCTCAAAACCATGTTTTTAGGGGTTTGTGTTCAATAGGGCAAACCAGCGAAAACCCTAGTGTTTATGCGTGTTTCAGGCGGTTTGCCCTATTATAACACAAGCCTCTATGCGGCGCACAATTCCTGTTGCTTTCATTACAAATTTCTCCCTTTATTTGTATTTTTTCTCTGTTATATTTTGCGCCTCTTTTGCCGCACAATACATAAAACTTGCAGCGGTTTTTTTCCAATTTAAGGGAAATTCAATATTAAAAAAAACAGTTTATTTTAATTTCGCCGCACCCAATCAAACAAAAAAGAAAAATAAAAAGCTGCCTCATCGCCGGGCAACGCTCAAAGCACTAAAAATGGGTTTTTGGCGTTTGCCCGCAAATGCAGACAACTTTCATTTGAAACGTGTATTAAATTTTACGGTTTTTTATAAAACGGAGGCAAGCTTTTTTGAAAGTGCGGATTTATAGATGAAAAAGGCAACAATCGCAGTTGAAATTTCCGTTATCCAAAAAGCGCTCCACACTCCGTTTGCGCCAAAGACTTTGCTGAGCAAAAATGCCACGGGAAGAATAACAACCATATATCTGCAAAGCGAAATTGCAAGCGAAGCCACACCGTTTCCAAGTGCCTCTAAAGCGCCGCTTGCCGCCACGCTGACAGACGAAGCAACAAAGCCGATTGCAATTATGCGCAAAGCATAAGTGCCGATTTCAACAGCCTCCGGGCTGCTGCTGAAGATGCCGATGAGCTTATCGGGAATTGCGAAACAAAGCACGGTGCCTACTGCCATTACGCCGACAATAAGCAAAAGCGAAACATTATAAATCTGCTTAACACGCTTTGATTCACCTGCGCCGAAATTATAGCTCAGCACGGGGCGCATTCCCTGCACTATTCCGTTTGCCGTTAAATAAAGAAATGTTTGCAGCTTATAATAAGCGCCGAGCACAAGCACATACACCTGCGAAAATGCGGCAAAAATTGAATTAAGCACCGATATCATAAGTGACGGCAAGGCAAGATTCAGGGCAGCAGGAATGCCGATTGCATACGTTTTGCGGCATATTTTGCCCACACTTTCCATGCCCTTAAATCCGATTTTAACGGCCTTTGGCTTAACGGCATAAACAATTATATATATAATCAGCGACGCGGTTTGCCCGATGCCCGTGGCAAGTGCCGCACCCTCTATGCCCATTTTCGGGAAGCCGTAGCCGAAAATCATTAAAGGATCAAGCACAATATTTATTATGCACCCCGCCGACAGGCTTACCATGGAAACAGACATTTTGCCGGCTGCCTGAAAGATTTTTTCAAAGCTCATGGAAGCGGCCTGCGGAATACAAAAGAGAAAAACAATATTGGTATATCTGACCCCATAGCTTATTATCTGCGCATCAGAGGTAAACATTTTTAAAAACGACGGCATAACGGCAATACACACAATCATAAGAACAAGCCCATGCAGCATATTCATAAAAACGCCCATTGAGGCAGCCGTGTTTGCAAGCTTGTGCTTGCCTGCGCCGAGATAATAAGCCATTACGGCATTTATACCTACACCGAAGCCGACTGTTACGGCAATTATTAAATTTTGCAAGGGATACACAAGCGACAGAGCAGTCATTGCATCCTCGCTTATTTTAGCAATAAAATAACTGTCTACAATATTATAAAGTGCCTGCACTAGCATGGAAACCATCATCGGTAAAGACATATTGAACAAGAGTCTGCCGATCGGCATGGTTCCCATTTTGTTTTCTGCTGCAGGGGCAGAAGCTGTTTTTTGGTTCATATATTCTCCTGTTATTACTAAAAATTCATTTAAAGTGCCAATTATTAATGATAGCATTATATGGTGTACGTTTCAATAGTTGAAGACTTGAAAATGTCTTAAAGGTCAGTTTGGCATTCTTGAATTATTGTGTTAATAGGTAACAACTTGACAGTTTGCGTACTGCATGATATTTTCTAAGTAGTAAGTAGTAAGTAGTAAGTAAAAATAAAAATGGCGATCAGGAAATAAGAGGAAAGAGAGAAAGACAGGTATGAAAGATCTTACATTATCTCAGCAATATGCATTACTTGCGTTGGACGGACAGGAGAGTATTCATCCAAGCGTGGCAAAAAGTGCTGTATTGAGAGCTG
>OHTD01001104.1_pt1 | contig 12730 bp, 18 predicted proteins | sample 1578871 | NCBI WGS metagenome assembly OHTD01 (sample SAMEA3879574, study PRJEB24766) | human gut metagenome | biome: human-associated habitat; feature: feces | place: USA | collected 1985/1987 | reverse complement strand
AATTTAGGAATTTTTCAATTTAGACTTCAAATTTGCCTTCTAGATTACTTTAATAAGTGAGAAAATTATTTTTCATATATCATACTCCCACAAACTCAATTTTCCTTTTGCCTCTATCGGTTCATCAAATACTTCTGCATTTTCTAGCTGCCATGCAAATTTTTCAATAAATGTGCTTATAGCATAAACATCTTTATTCTCTTTTAAACATTTTCCTTTGAAATCATCATCACATTTTATGCAATCTACTAATGTTACTTTTCCTAATATTTTTGCACTTGGCATATCTTTTGGAATATATTTTGCTAATCTTTTCATTGCTTCTTTATCTATTCCCTTTCCTGCATGTATTAATAAATCTCCTCTATATTTAGTTTGCCAACTTCTAAATTCAAATCTTTTATCTCCTTGCATTATTAGTGTTGCCCAAGGTTGTTTTATTGTTAATACTTTCAAATCTTTCTCTCCTTAAGTATTTCTTTAAATAATTCTCTAGTATTATCATATGTGATTGTTTCAATTGCCTCATCAAAATCTAACCATTTTATATCATTCACTTCACATTCCTGTGCTTTTATCTCTCCACCTATACATTTGGCAATAAATAATACTACTTGTTTTAGTTTTCCTTTATCTGTTACATATTCCATTGTATATCTTTTATTAGCATCAATTTCTACGTCTAAATTTGTTTCTTCTTTTACTTCTCTAATTGCAGTTTCAATCTCTGTTTCATTTTTTTCCACATGTCCTTTTGGGAATCCCCAATGTCCTTTTGTTTGCTTAATTAATAGTACTTTATTGCCCTTTATTATAATGCATCCACAAGATTTTTCTCTTTCTTTATTAGTACTTTTACTTATTATCTTATCTAATTCTATTTCTGCTTTTTTCACAAAATAATTATCTGTATAAACTGGTATCCCTATTTTATTAACTTTTTGAATTAATTTTTCTATAGTATCTAATTCCTTGTTTTCTTCTGTTTCTATTTCTATTAAATTATCTCCGTTTTTTATATCTTTAATTGCTAATTGAAATCCATCTTTTTCGTATACTACATCATCTTCTTTTATATTCATAATTTCTTTGTACCCTATTGCTTTTAATAATTTCTTAGCATCCTCTATTTCTAGAATATCACAATTAACAGCTTCTTGATTTAATATATTGCCAGACTCATCAAAGTTTTTGATTTTAAATGTTATTAGTTTTGTTCTTCTATTTGACATTTTTCCTATAATATTTCTTACCAATACTGCTTTAGATAGAATATCTCTTGTATTAACCTTGCCTAACTCCACTTCTTCAGGTACGAAATATGTATCATCCATTGAGAATTTATCTATTATTTTGAAGCCTTTTTCCTCTACTATATTATAGAACTCATCTAATTCACATTTAATTTTTAGTGTTATTTCATTACTATGTTTTAAACTCATGTTTATTCTCTCCTCTCAATTTCCCCAATTATACCACTCCCTGTGCATAATTCCAACAAATTTATTGTTAAAACTTGTCTAACTCAGTCAACTCTCGCCATAATTGTGACCAAAGTGTGACATTTTCACTTGAAAACGCAAGAAAAAAGCACCTGCCAAAATCTAGCAAATGCTTCATTTTATTATATTTTCCGAGTCTAGTATCAAATCATTGGTATCCGGGTTATGAGCGCCGGCAAAGGCACTTTTGAAGATTTATGAAAGTTTAAGCTTTTGTTGGTATTTAGCCATTTATAGAAGATTTAGTTTGCTGAACATTTATGCAATTTTAGGATGTTTTTGGAAGCAATTCTTCCTATGCTGGATGTTATGGATCAATGAAATCTTTGTTTTTATGAGTGTAAACAGTTGGTTCGTAGTCTTTTAACCAACAAAAAGAGATGTCAATTTCAAATTGGCATCTCTTTTTCATTAACTTTAATGATAAACAGGCAATGAATTTCCCATAGCAACAGAATTTGGAGTTAATTCAAACATTGACAAATCATTTTCTCCATCACCTATTGTAACTATTTCTTCAGGTTTAATTTCAAAATATTCACAAACAGCTTTAACAGCATTTCCTTTAGAAACCTTAACAGAAGCAACATCGCAATAATAATTTCTACTTGGCTTCAAATCAGGATTTTTAAAACGTTTAGACTCATTTGCAACAGCTATTCCTACACATTCATTTTTTATATAATCTCTAAAAAACCTCATTTTCTCAAAATCAGTACTTGTAATAACACACTGAACAACTTGCTCCTCTACTGCAACCCTTTCTAATTCTTCATAAGAAACTTCCTTGTCCTTTTCATCTGGATATGCAGCTTCATTCATAACTAAAAGATCCTTATAGTTCAATTTTATTCTATATCCATTCTCTCTTGAATATTTTATTAATTGAAGCACCATTTGAGGATCAATTCTCTCATTATAAATTTCAACACCATTTTCTACACATTTTTTTATTTCTAATTTTGTCTTTTCAGTAACCTCTCTTTGACTATTTGTTAGTGTTTCATCTATATCAATAAAAACTGCTTTTATCATCTTCAAATCCTTTCATTCCAACTTTTTACTACTTTAAATATTCTTTCACAAATGCATTATTCTCTGAAAACTCACCTTTCTTAGCCATTGCAATCAATTCATCAACCATTTCTTTTGTAATTTTACTACTCTTTTTCTCATAAAATTTCTTTAATGGTTTTTGTAAATCCATCATAACCTTAGTTGCCTTATTAACATTTTGCTCTCTCAATAATCTATTCATTTTCTCAATCTGATTATCATAAATCACTTTACCAATCGCAGTATTTTTTATCTGTTCCAAAGTTTTTTCAGCCGTAATATCTTCAATCTTCAAAACCTTATCTGGCAACTTCCTTCCAATCAATTTTTCAAATTCTTCATCAGTAACGTTTTGAACATCACCAGTATAATATTTTTCGCAAAATTCTTTCTTTACACAAACATCATCTGAATTAATTACTACTTTGTCATTCAAAACAATATTTCTACTTGATTTTCCAACTAAAATCTCATATTCTCCAGCCTCAACTTGCCATCTATCATTTTCAATATCATAATATTCAAAACAATCTCTATCAAGAACTATATGAACATCTTTTTCTTCACCTGGATTTAAATCAACCTTAGCAAAATCTCTCAATTCTTTATCCGGTCTAAATACTACAGAATCAGCTTTCTTAACATATATTTGAGCGATTTCTTTTCCAGCAACATCTCCAACATTTTTTATTTTAAATCTAATGTCTACCTTTTCATTCTCAATATTAACTTTCAAATCAAAATATTCAAACTCTGTATAGCTCAAACCAAATCCAAATGGAAATAACACATCTTTTCCAACCTTGTCATAATATTTGTATCCCACATAAACAGACTCTTTATATTCAACAGTTATTTCATTTCCAGGATAATTATTAAAACAAGAAGTATCTTCTAATTTATTAGGATAAGTTTCAGCCAATTTACCATTTGGATTCACATTACCAAGAATGCAATCGACAACAGCTTTTCCACCAGCTTCTCCACCAATGTATCCTGCTAAAATCCCTTTAACTTTATCTTTCCAAGGCATCAATATAGGAGAACCATTTGACAAAACAACAATAACATTTTCATTAACATTACAAATTTCATCAATTAATTTATTTTGATTTTCAGGCATATCTAAAGTTTCTCTATCAACACCTTCAGATTCATAATTCTCTGTAAGGCCTGCAAACACAAGTACAACGTCATTATTCTTAGCAACTTTAATAGCTTCACTTCTCAACTTTTCATCATTTTCAGACTCAATTCTTTCATAACCTTGAGCATATTCAACATCAATTCCATTTTGAACCAAGTTATCATAAGCATTTTCAATCTTATATGGATTAATAGTCGAACTTCCTGCACCTTGATATCTTGGAGTTTTGGCCATATCACCTATAACAGCAATTTTCTTATTTTTTATAGGAAGAATATTATTATCGTTTTTTAATAATACAATTGTCTCTTTAGCAATTTTCTCAGCAATCTCATGATGAACCTTCTGATCATATTCAAAAGAAGTTTCTTTACCAGCTTTATTCCTTTCTAAATATGCTCCTAACTTTTCATCATATGCAAACTGATTACTTCCCTTTCTAGCAATATTAATAATTCTATCAACAGCTTCATTTAACTCTGTTTCAGAAATTTCTCCATTCTTAACAGCCTCAATAATTTCTTTGGCACCATTACCTCTTCCACCAGGCATTTCCAACTCATGAGTAGCTTTCAATCCTTTAACTCTATCATTTTCAGCCCCCCAATCAGAAATAACAATCCCATCAAAATTCCATTCTTTTCTTAAAATATCATTCAATAAATGTTGATTCTCACTACAATATTCGCCATTAGCCTTATTATAAGCACTCATAATAGACCAAGGTTTAGCATTTTTTATAATCATTTCAAAAGCCTTTAAATACACTTCTCTCAAAGCTCTTTCATCAATAACCACATCAATAGTTCTTCTTCTATTCTCTTGATTATTAACAGCAAAATGTTTTACACAAGCTCCAACATTTTCACTTTGAAGTCCCTTCACATATTCCATGCCAAGAATTCCTGTTAGATAAGAATCCTCAGAAAAATACTCAAAGTTTCTACCACACAAAGGACTTCTCTTTATATTAATAGCAGGACCTAAAACAATATTAACCTCTTCTTTTCTAGCCTCTTTTCCCAAAGTTTTTCCTAATAAATAAATCAACTCTCTATTCCAAGTATTACCTAAACTAGCAGAAGCAGGAAAACACGTAGAAATCTCACTTTCATTTATACCAAGATTATCAGCCTTAGTTTTTTGAACCCTCAACCCATGAGGTCCATCTGACATAGTAATCTTAGGAATCCCATACTTTTCAAGTTCAAGGCTATGCCAATAATCATTACCAACACACAAACTTGCCTTCTCTTCCAAAGACATTTTTTCAATTATATCTTTATACTTCATACACTAAATTCCCTTTCAGAAAATACTCTAAAAATAATAAAATACTTATATCACAATTTTTATCAATATTCAATTGACATCGTAAGATATCAGGTGAACTTAGTTAATGATGTGAAACGCAAGGATCATCAGAGATACAACTATCTGGATGAAGCAAATGCTGCTAGTACTGAGGCTGAACGCTCTCGTGCAATTGACTTTTTGCATGCATATGATTATGCAATCGCAAATTTCGTGAAACTTGACAACGTTACAGCAAAAGACATTGCATTTTTTACTTTTGTATTAACCTATAGATATTTTCCATACGTCCCTTTGATTATATATATAAAATGGTTCATATATAACCTCATATGCCTTCACACACAAACACATTCAATAAAAAATTTAACAGTTTTGCCAAAAACACTAATAATTAAATAAAAAGTATCAAAAATGGTATGCATAATATTGAGAAGCATATCATATTATGGTACAATAATAATTACTAGTTTTTAATACAAACCACATTGGCAATATTTACACAGATAGAATACTTGCCAATTTTTATAAGAAAAAACTTAATCAAAATATGGAAAGCTTAATACATCTTCAATCACAAGACAGCTTTCTAATTTAAATATATAAACAAACACAGAAATGAACGGTAATTAAATGAAAAAAGTATTATTAAATCAATTTTTCCTAGACAAAGAAAAAGACATATCAATCAGTATACACAGAAAAAATGAAGACGAACTAACATACATAATTGAAACACCAAATCACAAAACTGGAAACTTAATAACAAATGTTAATTGTAAGTGAAAAATGGTCCAACTTATAATTAAAATTTTTAGATGACATAATAATTCGAATAACCTCTTAACTGATAAAAATAAAAATTTCTTATAAGTGTCAATACTTGATTTATCAATACGGTTTAGTATTGATACGTTAAGAAATTTCTATATAATTAATCGTTAGGTTATGTAACTTAGTGGTCCAAAATTCAATTATAATTTAGAAGTTTCGTTGACTATGTTTTTAATAATAACAGAGAAAAAAAATTAAACAAATTAAGTAATGCACAAAGATTTTATATCTTTCAAAATATTAATAAAGACTTAAAAGAAATATCTGAAGATTATATTTGTGATTATTCTTTATCATATAGTATTAAATGATATCGATTATATAAAAAAATGCCAAGTTTGTGGAAAGTACTTTTTCTCTGATAAGAATATTACTTTATATTGTAATGGTAAATATTCAGAAGATATTACCTGTAAAGAATATGGAATTAAAACATCTCAAAAAAGAAAAGAAAATGAAGAACCTGTATATGGCAAATATAGACAAATATATGCAAAAAAAGCTATGGCAGTAAAAAGGCATCCAGATATTCCAGAATATAAAGAAAATTATAAAAATTGGAAACCTTTGGCTTTGAAATATTTACAAGAATATAAAAGTGGCACTTTGGATGCAAAAACCTTTGAAAAATGGTTAAAGTACACATCAGATGAAAAAATAAAATCTAAACTAAAAACTATAGATGAATTTAAAGATTAAGTATCTATGAAAGGAGACTTCTATGCTAATAAAAGTAAATAATATAAATATCAATTATGAAGTTTATGGACAGGGTTCGCCTATAATTTTATTGCATGGCAATCAAGAAACACATGAAATTTTTGACAATTTAATTGAAAAATTGGAGGAAACTCATACCGTTTATGCTTTAGATAGCAGATGTCATGGAAAAAGCGATAATCCAAAAGAAATTTCTTATGATTTAATGGCAGAAGATACAATTGCTTTTATAAAAGAATTAAAAATTTCAAAACCTACATTTTATGGTTTTAGTGACGGAGGAATTATAGGCTTACTAGTTTCAATAAAAGAGCCTGAGTTATTATCGAATTTAATTATTAGTGGTGCAAATATATCTCCTGATGTTTTTACAACTTTTGATATGTTATTAACTAAATTATTTTACTTTTTCACTAGAAGTAAATTTATTAAGATGATGCTTGATGAGCCTAATATTCCTTTAGAAGATTTACAAAAAATTTCTATTCCAGTTCATGTATTAGCTGGTGAAAAAGATGTTATAAAATTAGAACACACAAAGTTAATTGCAAATAATATTAAAAATAGTACATTAGAAATAATAAAAGGCGAAAAACACGGAAGTTATATTATTCACAGCGATAAAATTTATAAAATTATAAAAAAGTATTTGGAGGATTAAAATGTCAAACTTATATATAATAACTGGTCCTGCAGGAGTGGGAAAAAGTACAATTTCAAGAAGAATAGCAGAATCCAAAAATAAATCTGCACTAATTGAAGGTGATGAAATTTATCATCAAGTAGTTGGTGGATATGTTCAAGCTTGGAAAGAAGGAAATCAACTAGATACATTCTGGAAAATTTGTTTAAGTTCTATAGAAACTTATCTTGAAGATGGATATGATGTTATTTTTAATTATATTGTAAATCCTGAAAATGTTGAATTGATAAAAAATAAATTAAAAAACCATACTATAAAATTCGTTGTCTTAGTAGTTGATGAAAAAACATTACTTTTAAGAGATAAGGAAAGACCTGAAGATTGTCAAATGAAAGAACGTTGTATTGTTTTATTAAATAGCTTTAAAAATAAAAATTATAATGCTCAAAACATATTAGATACTACAAATTTATCAGTTAATGAAACAATTGATATTATTGAAAATGATAATAGATTTATATTATAGGAGGGTACAGATGGATGTAAAATTAGATTATTCTATTACAGTAGATGAATTCTTGGAAATGGTTGAATCTGTTGGTTGGAAGTCATATACAAGAGAGCAAATTGAAAAAGCATTACAAAATACAATGTATATGGTAAAAGCAACTGTCAACGGAAAACTAGCTGGCATAGGTAGAGTTGTTGGTGATTATAGTATTGTTTGTATACTAACAGATATCTGTGTAAAGCCTGAATTTCAATGCCAAGGTATTGGGCTAAAAATCACATCAGAATTAAAAAAATTAATTGAAGATAATGTGTCTGATGGCGAAAAAATGCAAATAGAATTAACCCCTACTGCTGGTAATGAACCATTCTATCAAAAGGCTGGATTTAAATACAAGCCTGACAAAATAACTGGAATGTATTTATGAATAAAAAAATAATTAAAGGAAGGAAATTATATGAAAAATATAGAAAAAAGAGATTTATATGATATTAACAGAGTTTTAACAGGAAAAACTATCTTTAAGGGTGATTCTATTCCAGATAACAACTACATAGTTGTCGTTTTAGTATTTATACAAAATAGTGATGGAAAATTCTTAATTCAAAAAAGAAGCAAAATAAAAAATGGCAAATATGCTACTACTGGTGGTCATCCAAAGTCTGGTGAAAATAGTATTCAAGGAATTATAAGTGAAGTAAAAGAAGAAATTGGATTAGATATCAATTCAAAAGATTTAAAACTATATTATTCTGGCAGATCTGATTCAGAAAAAGTTTTTTGGGATGACTATTATATCAAAATGGATGTACCTAATATTCAAAATTTGTCCTTACAAAAAGAAGAAGTTGAATCTGTTTGTTGGCTCTCTATAGATGAGATTAATTCTTTAATGAATGGAGATAAATTTTTCAAAAATCACTATGAAGAATTTGAAATATTATTAAATTGGTTGAAGGAAGTTGAAAAAACATGCTACACAAAATGAAATTACAAGAAAGCCCATTTGAAAGAATTAAAAGTGGAACAAAAACTGTGGAATTTAGATTATATGATGAAAAAGAAGCAAGATAAACATTGGTGATCAAATAGAATTTTCTAAATTACCTGATTTACAAGAAACTATCCTTGTAGATGTATTAGATTTATATAGGGATAATACATTTGAAAAATTATTTAAAAAATTATTTGATGATGATGAAGAAATAAAAAGAAAAACATCAGCAGTGTATCAATATTATAGTCATGATGAAGAAAAACAATATGGTGTTGTTGGAATAAAAATTTCATTAGTAAAGTAAATTTAAGGAGCAGAATATGAGAAAATTAAATTTAATAGTTGTATTCAATAAAGATTTAAATAAAGGACTTTTCTGTATTAGATCTAAAAATCCATATAAGGGAAAATATAATTTTGTTGGTGGTAAAGTTGAAGAAAATGAAACCAATGATGAAGCAGCCTATAGAGAACTATTTGAAGAAACAGGAATAAGTAAAAACGATATTGAATTAGACCATTTTATGGATTTAAATTATTTTAAATACGAGAATAATTTACAAGTTTATTATGGAATTCTAAAACATGATGTAAATTTAGTTGAAGAAAAAAACAAATTAGAATGGGTAGAACTTAATCAAGAATTGTTAAACAATAATAAATTTGGTGGAAATTATAATATTCCTCACATAATAACACAAATTAAAGTATTCTTAAAAAATGGAGCAGGACTTGGAAAGTATTAAAATTAGATATAATTAAAGAACTTGAAAGAAGGTAAAATGTAAATATGAATAACATTGATTTTTTAAATAAAACTTTGAAAGTAACAATTGACAGACCTCTAGGTAGTAAACATCCCAAACATGGTTTTATTTATCCTGTAAATTATGGATATGTGCCAAATACAATAAGTGGTGATGGAGAAGAATTGGATTGTTACATACTTGGAATATATGAGCCAATAGAGACCTTTAAAGGTAAATGCATTGCAATAATACATAGACTAAACGATAATGATGATAAATTAATTATTGTGCCTGAAAATAAATCTTTTTCAAATAATGAAATACGAGTTCTAACAGATTTTCAAGAGCAATATTTCGAAAGTGAAATACTAAGAAGTTCAAAATATTTAGAATTTAGTAAAAATATTCCTGAATTATCTGTTACTAATTTAAAAAATAGCTTTAATTTTTATAAAACTGCTGGATTTAAAGTGGAATATGATAGACCTGAGAATAAATTTGCATTTATAAGTTTGGACGAAATTCAATTTATGTTACAAGAAATTGCTAATAATGATAAATGGGATGTTTCTCCCCTTTCCTATCCTTTTGGAAATGGTATCAACTTTCAATTAGAAGTAGAAAATCTAGATGAAATATATAATAGTTTTAAAAATTCAAATTATAAAATAACTTTTGATATTCAAGAAAATTGGTATAGACAGGATGATAAAATGTTAGGAAATAAAGAATTTTTAATACAAGATCCTGATGGATATTTATTAAGATTTTCTGAAGATTTAGGAGAAAAGGAAGTATAAAATATGATTAGATCCATAGAACACGTTCCTTCTGCAAAAGAATTTAATTATTTAACAGACTCTGTAGGTTGGGGAACTAGAAAAAATTTAATAATTGAAGAAGCCTTAAAAAACACCTTATATTCACTATGTGTTTATGATGATGACAAATTAATCGGCTATGGAAGAATTATAGGAGATAAAACTATATTCTTATATATTCAGGATGTAATGGTAATTCCTGAATATCAAAATAAACATATTGGTACTGGTATAATGAAAAACTTACTAAAGAAAATAAATGAATATAAAAAGATTAATCCTAATATTAGAACTTATTTAGGTGCATCAAAAGGCAAAGAATCTTTTTATGAAAAATTTGGATTTATTACAAGACCTAATGAAGAATTAGGCTCTGGAATGATTTTATACTAAAAGGAGGCAAAATATATGATAGAAATAAAAGAATATGATAATAAATATGCTGACGCAATGTCAAAGATTATTATACAAAATTTATTGGAAGTAAATTCTAAAGATTATGGCTTAGAATTTGTGAGAAAATCTGTTAAAGAATTTACTCCTGAAGAAATTAAAAAGAATTTTTCCAAAAGGACAAAAGTATTTGTAGCATTAGAATATGATAAAGTTATAGGTACTGCGGGTCTTGATAAGTCTTGGTATAATGATGATGGAGAGTATTGGATATTAACTGTATTTGTTGACATGGCTCACCATAAACAAGGCATAGGTAGAATGTTAATTAACGAAATAGAAAAATTCGCTTTAACAATTCCTGCTAAAAAATTAGTAATCCCTGCATCTATTGCTGGATGTGAATTTTATCATAAATTAGGATACGAATATTCTAATGGCAAAAAGGAATTAAACGAAGAACAAATGTATATAATGGAAAAATATCTATAGTTGGGGTGCTTATGATTAGACAAGCTAATAAATTAGATAGTTATTGTATATGTGTCAATGATGTGAAATAAACTTTTATAAAAAAATGTAGTACCATTGAATTTATTATTGGTACTATCGCACCAGCACTTACAAAAATATATAAAATAAATTTTATACATTTTTGTAAGTTTTAAATTTTATTCTTATGCTGCACATACTTCTATATTCTACTCTTTTTTCTTTTGGTGTCAAATATCCTAACACTGCCATCGGTATATTGTTTGACCTTTTCAAATATGCTTTCCCTTGTTTTATTAAATCTTCCAAACTAAAGAATTTTAAATAACTATAAAATCTTTCATTATCACTTGGACAATATTCTTCATATCCATATGTTCCCCCACAATCTTCTGGATATGCTCCTGATTTTGCCTCTATACACAATGGATATTCTATTTCTTCATTTATTTCTTTTTCTATTATTATATCATGTACCCAGTTATCTCCATTAAATGTTATATTTGCTGGTATTCGTAATCTTTCCCATGTTGGTGGATGTGATTCTCTTATTGTAACTTTTATTTCATAATATTTTCTCCTTGTTTTTTAATACAAAGTTGGAAGAGATATTTTTTCAGTCAGAGTTACCATCTTCTGGATTTAATTCTATTCTCTCAACCTTTTTGATACTATCATATCTCTAACAATATAGTCATTTTTTCCATAGAACTCTAATCCTCTCTTATTTGGTCCAAATACTTCTATGTTTATCCTAGCACAATTAATCTGTTTAAAATATTCTTCTATTTTATTCAGGAGTTTTTTGCCAGTACCTTTTCCTCTATCTTCATTTTTTACAATTAATTCTAAAATATTTCCTGTTTTTGCACAATCGTTAGTCAGTTTGTCAATTTCATCATTGATGGCGGAATCCTTCTCAATATAGGTGTCGGTCGAGGCGATATACGCCTCCGGCTGATAGTAATCATAATAGGACACAAAATACTCAACTGCGTTCTCAGGAAAGAACTCCTTCATCTCTCCATAGAGCTGTCCCGCCAATGTCTTATTATGCGATATAATAAGTGTCGGCTTGTTAAGGGCCGCTATGACATTCGCCATTGTGAACGTCTTACCCGAACCTGTAACTCCAAGAAGCGTCTCGAACTGATTACCCTCCCTGAAGCCCTTCACAATCTCTTCAATGGCATGCGGCTGGTCCCCCGTAGGTGAATATTCAGAATGTAGCTTGAACTCCATGTGCTCATCTTCTTTCTTTATATAGTAATCTGTATAAGCCTAATCGCCATAACAGACATGCTCTTAATAAATTCATAATCCATCAACTCTTTCATTATGCGATAAATTCATAATTGATATTAACACAAAAGGTGTATTTTGTCCATAGATTTTTAGAACATTTGTTCGTTTATATTTCAATACAGCGATATACACGTTCGTACAAAACTCTTCGCAAGAACTTAAATCGTTCCTCGTCAACAGCCTCCTTCGAGGTCATAATAAAAAGCGGGATCGAATTCTTCCCCTCGGACATCGGTGGCTGTATAT
>OHTD01001102.1_pt1 | contig 12742 bp, 14 predicted proteins | sample 1578871 | NCBI WGS metagenome assembly OHTD01 (sample SAMEA3879574, study PRJEB24766) | human gut metagenome | biome: human-associated habitat; feature: feces | place: USA | collected 1985/1987 | reverse complement strand
TGTACAACACTGATCCTCCATCGTGCAATTCTTCTGCCCTAACGTCACGAAGGACTTTTGTCCTTCTCGTACCTGAACCTACCTTCTCAGAGCGCTCGCTCCAATGGCTGCTATTCGCCACACGGTGTCACCACCGCTTTGGTTCATTCCTTACGTCAACAGCGCCGTCCGCAGGAGGCATAACCCCGTTCCTTCAAAACTGCCACCTGACGATTCCTCGCCTTTACAGTGACAGCCACACGACTTCGCAAGACCTTGTATTTACTTTTCAGATGAAGCTTTTTCGTAAAGTAACGTACTTTACGAAGACTGCCTAAAATTGGCACAAACACAGTATATAGCAGGCCATGTTAATTGTCAATATTGACTTCCCAAATTCGTCTTTTTTCTGACGAATAGCTGCAAAGCCTTGTGTCGCAAGGGTTTGCTGGCACTCTCGTAAAGTACGTTACTTTACGAAGGAAATATACGAACAAAGGACGCCTCACGGCGTCCTTTTACGTTATCTCATCCAAAAAACCGATCCCCTCCACCGCCTTGCGCTTATACTCCATGGACGAGTGGACATACAGCCGCAGGGTGGTACGCACATCGCTATGGCCCAGCAGCTCGCTGACGCTTTTGGCGTCCACCCCCTGCTCGATACAGCGTGTGGCATAGGTATGCCGCAGGGCGTGAAAGCTGCGGTAACCCACGCCGCAGCGGTTCAGCAGCGCCTTATAGCGGTACTGGCAGGTACGGGGATCCGGCAGGGCTTCGCCGCCTGTCAGCAGGTAGGCCTCCGGCTGCCGGTGGTCAGCCTTCAGCACCTGCAGCATCTCTTGCGGAATGGGGATCCAGCGGTCAGAGCTCTCCGTTTTCGGTGTCTGCACCGTCAGGCACGTTCCGCCGCCTGCCTGCGCGATCCGCTCCACTGTCCGCTGGACGTGCAGCGTCCCCGCGTCCACGTTGACGTCTTGCCATTGCAGGCCACACAATTCCCCCAATCGGATACCGGTATAGGCTGTCAGCAGGATGCCCAGTCCCGTCTCGTCCGGTCGGCGCAGGACGGTCTTACCGATCTCCAGCAGCTCCGGCTTGGTAAAGACCTCCACGGCCTTTTGCCGCACCTTCGGCAGCGCTACCTCGCCGGTGAAGTTTATCCCTGCGAGGCGCAGAATTGCCAGCAGCAGCGAGGCCACCTCCCGCACCAGCTTGGGGGAAAAGCGCTCTAACAACGCCTCCATGTAGTCGTCAACGTCGTCCACCGTCACCTCCGCCGCGACTCGGCTACCCAAGTGCGGCAGAATATACTTCCGGATGTTGAATTGATAGCATTTCAGCGTGGATTCTTTGACCTTGCCGGTCTTATCCGACAGGTAGATGGCAGACAGCTTCTCCACCGTGGCGTCCCTGCGGACGTACTTTCTTCGATTTCCCATATCTCCAGCACCTTTCCGTCCCCATAGGTGCCTTGATTTCATGCAAAAAGCGCCGGCAAATGCCGACGCTTTCTTCTTTCAAACGGACGCATAGCCCCCGTTCATGCAACTCGATCTCAGGCGCTTGCATTTGTGACACTTCCGGCGCGTATCTGACTTATCCTCCTCATCGGGAGGCCTCACAGTGACCTGTTCGCGGGGACTCTGACCCACATTCCACCTTTCATCGCAGCGCCGCGGCGCCTTGAACCGAAAGCCTATTCACTTGTCGGGGACTACACTACTATTGTAAGCACACATTGCCCCGCTTTGCAAGTGCGATTTTTGCGGCGAGAGAGGCGGCAAAGCCTTGTGCCGTAAGACCTTTTCCATGAAGTGACGATTTCAAAGGCTTTGCGGATTTTTCGCATGACGAGTTGTCATGATTTCCATCGCAAAGATGATTGGCACTAATGTGTTCGACCCTTCTTTTTCACTCGGCTTTCTTCGTTTTCCTATCTAAAAATGGCAGGTGCGTGGATTGCGCACCTGCCTGTTTTTGGGCATCCTGTTGCACAAACGGCACAGCTTTTTTCGTAAATCTACATCATTTAGGAAAGCATTTTTCGCCACCGGCTATGGTAAAACGATAGCATTTGCGGGGCGGGAAGTCAAGTATGGCATCGGTGTCAGGGCGAAAACAGTCGCCGGAGACCGAAACGGGAGGTATATCCGCCGAGCCTTTCCGCGATGATGGATGATAAAAAGGGTGTTCGCCGTCAAAAATCGCGTCAGGAGGAGTACGAAATGCCACGCAGAGGGGAGAACATCTATAAGCGCGGAGATGGCCGTTGGGAGGGCCGCTATATCCGCGGTCGGACGCCGGAGGGACGGGCGCAGTACGGCTACGTCTATGCCGCCACTTACAGCGCTTGCCGGGAAAAGCGGCGACAGTGCCTGCGGGAGCTGCCCCGCGAGATCACGCCCAGCAATAACATGACACTGCCGGAAGCCGTGGATCTGTTTTTCGCGGAGCGAGAGCGAACGCTGAAGGAGTCCACTGTCAGCCGGTATCGGTATGTGGTACGGCAGTATATCCAGCCGCAACTGGGAGCCGCGCCGCTGTATACGCTGACGGAGGAGCGGGTGGCGGCGTTTTACCAAAGGCTCCAAGGACAGAGCTTGTCTCCCAAAAGCGCCAGAGACGTGGGCGTACTGCTGCGGGCCATTCTGCGAACGGCAACCAAGCGGGGTTGCTCCTGTACGGGCGTAAACGCCGAGCTTCCGATATGCAAAAAGCGACAGGTGGAGATATTCACCGAGCCGGAGATCGTGCAGCTGGCACATCATATCATGGACGCGCCTGACTTGACCGGCCTTGGTGTCCTTTTGACACTGAACAGCGGTCTGCGGCTGGGAGAGTTGTGTGCGCTGCGGTGGTCGGATATCGACCTCCACGCGGGCTTTCTGCGGGTGGAGCGGGAGGTACAGCGGCTCTATGAGCAGGGCCGTACAAGGCTCGTTGTGCAACCTCCTAAAAGCGAATCGTCGCTGCGGAGAATACCGCTCCCGGCTGATATCCTGTCCCTGCTGACAGCGCACAATCCGAAGAACGCAGGCAGTGTCTGCCTGCTGACAGGCGCCGCCGCGCCGCTGGAGCCGCGTACTATGCAGAACCGATATAGAGCCCTCTTAAAGCGGGCGGGCGTTCCGTACCGCAATTTCCATGCCCTGCGGCACACCTACGCCACACGCTGCATTGAGCAGAACGTGGACGTCAAAAGCGTCAGCGAAATGCTGGGCCACAGCGATGTGCGGATCACACTGCAAACCTATGTCCATGTGTCTCTGCGGCACAAGCAGCAGGCGGTGCAGAGCATCTGCTTCCTGCCCCTCTTTGGAAATGGAGACCTTGCGCCGTCAGAAATTCCGTCAGGCGCAGCAAAAACCGCTGCACGACAGGACGCGGCGGAACGGGTTTCCTAAATGATGTAGATTTACGAAGGGTATCGCTCCATCTGGCTGAGTTTATTATGCCCAGGAGGGACATAAAAATGCCACAGGTCAACGGGGATAACCTACTGCACCAGCAGATCGTCAAACGCACCATCGAGGCCCTGCAAGCGCAGGACGAGGCTTTTGCGATAGAATATGAAACCGTCAGCGACGCCGACCTCATCGCCTATGTACGTCAGTGCGTCGATGTGTCCTATACGCCCGCACCCTGCGAGGTCGTGGGTGGTGCGTACATTGCCCAACGCTTCGGCAACTGGTCTGCGGCACTGAAAGCAGCGGGGCTGCCCTCGCAGTACAAGCCGCCGCGGGAGCATCACTATCCCCGCTACGAGCAGGAGTACCAGCGGCAGGAGGCACAGCTCATACACGAACGGAAGGCGAAGCGGCAGGCCAAGGCCGATCTCGTCGCCCGGCGCAAGAACCGCGACAAGGCCCGTGCCGCCGCCAATGCTGCGAAAAAGAACAACGAAAAATGAAGGGTGTATCGAGCGATACACCCTTCATCAATTTTTATTACGTTCTCCGTGCCAGTGTCTGCGTATGTAAGAGGGCATCCATCAGCATCCGCCCGTCCTCGCGGTCATTCCACCAATATGGGCGGAGGAATAGCAGCGCATTCTCCAGCCAAACGTAATCGTCCCTGGTCAGCACACGGCTTTGGAGTCCCTCGCTGATCCTGGTATATGATTCTCTGACCTTTTCACTGGCGTGTTCCCGCACCAGGTAGGCGTTGAGCAGACCAGTAATTACAGATACTTCTTCGTCGGTATAGAACATGACTATCCTCCCTGTAGACAAACACACAGGTCAGAGTATAGCACATTCACTCTACATCTACAAGGGTCGTATCCAGCCTGCCTTACCCGTGCAGCGGTTATCGGAGGCTATCATCTCGCGTCATGGGCAGCGGAGATCTGTTTCGTGGTCAGTTCTGTGGGATGAAGCAAAAGCAGGGATTTGCGCTGCCCCTCGGCGTAGGCCAAGGCTCTGTCCTCCGCGCTGCCAGCAGGCGGCGTGTCCCTGTCATAGACCGCCAGCACCACGTCCGCAAGGTCGATGATCTTCTTGTAGGCTTGCAGCTGCGCGTCCGGTGCGCCGACCTCGCACACGGCGGAAATGTAGGTGCATTTCTCCAACACATCAAAGTAACGCTCCCGCAAGTAAGGAGCCCACTTGGTAGCCTGCTCCTCATGGGGTGTATAGCACAGCAGCATCAGATCGTGGTCAGTCGTCCGCAGACCGTTGATGATCTCAGCGGCGTACAATCCCACGCCGCAGTCGCAGGCGGTCAGAAATTGCGACACGCCGCTCTGGCGCAGCACCATGATCTGCTGCGCCAATTCGATTTTCAATTTTCGGCAGCGGTCATCTTCTTCGTCAAAGCCCCACGGAAATCGCATAGGATTTTGACCGATGGTGGCACAGCGGATAGGCTTGGTCATACACATTATCTCCGATGTATCCTCATTGCAATATACATTATATTTAGCTTATGCAAAATAAATAATAAGCCAATTTCAACTCGCTGTCAATAAGTCATATTTGATGTAGGCTATAATTCCTTTACCACAAAATGGAGGATAACCTACATGAAAACTTTCTGCGAGATCATCCGAGAGCTGCGTGAAGATAGAGATTTGAAACAAGCCGATGTAGCAAAGGTGCTGGGTACCTCGCAGCAGTATTACTCCAAGTACGAAACTGGCAAATATGAGATGCCGATCCACTGCATAACAGCACTTGCAGATTTTTATGGAGTTTCTACTGATTACATCCTTGGCCGTTCGGAGTTCAGCATCCGACCCAACGACTACAAGAAGCCCCTTGTCGGAAACTATACCGCAGACGCAATGCTTGCCGATATGTTGTCTCTCGATGTCAACGGACGCAAAGCGGTTCGAGATTATATCGCACTTCAGAAGAAAGCAAATCAGAAATAGTTCTTCTACAAGAGACTGTTCTATTCTTTCCTCTGTACTAATCCCTCCGATAGAGTGAGTCCTTCTGGGTGCGCCATGGTGACGCTACCCTTGCGTCAGCAAAAGAGCGCACCTCCCCCTTGGCGGGAGGTGCGCTCTTAAGCTGTTCACTTGACGCGGTACAGGCTGCTGGTCAGGCTGCCGTTGGGACGGCGGCGATGGGTGCGCTCCAGAAATCCATGTCGCTCCAAGTCTGACAAGGCCCTCTGCACCGTGCGGCGGGACAGCTTCAAGTCCTCCGCTATTCTGCGGACGCTGGGCCAGCAGGTGTCTCCTACGTTGGAGCGATCCTTCAGGTACATATAGACCGTCCTGGCGCGATGAGACAGCTCCTGATCTGCATAGATGCTTCCAAAGTAGCTCATGGCCTTGTGTCCTCGCTGTAGAGTCCCATGGCCGAGCGAGGCGCTTTTCTCTGTGTGGCCGATGCCTGCTGCGCCTGTGCGGGCTGGTCGCTGCTCTTGCCATATCTTTTGCTGATACTGAGGAACAATTCCTGACGGCTGGCGTAGGCCACAGGCCGCGCCGCGTGTTCCGGTGTGGCATAGGTCGCATCGAAGGTAATGCCCCAATCGAGAAACAGCCGCAGCTTCGTCTGCATGGGATGTGTTCCCGTTTTCATCACCACAAAGCTGCCCTTGGGAATGGATTTCAGCTCGTCCGGCGTCATCAGCGGACGCTCCATCATCTGCAGGCTCTGACTGGGATCGTTCTTCCCCTTACTGACAGAGCCGCTGAGTACCGTGCGGCTGCCCAGCGATTTGGAGAGCTGCTCCGCCGTCTGACTGTTGGGCGCAAAGCCGCCGAAGATGGTATCCTGACAGTTGTCAGTCAATATTTCTGCGCCTTCTCTGCCGTAATTCTTCTCCAACTGCGCCAGCGATTGGATGATGGGTACCAGTGTGATACCACGGGAGCGACCCGCGCTGAACAGCGCCTCCACGTCAAAGGCGGGCATAGTTCCGAACTCATCACAGAAGAAAACAACGCGGTTGGGCAAGCGCCCCTTTCCTTTTTCGGCCAACTCAAACAGTTCTTTGGATAAATTTTGTATCATAAGACCTGCCATAAAATTCTTAGTCCTATCTTCCTCTGGCAAAACCAGGAATATGGCCGTCTTTTCTTTTGCGAATTTTTCCGCATCTATATTGCTGTCAAAACAGATCACCTGCTCCAGTGCGATATCCATAAATGTATTCATCTGCGCCAGTGCTGTGGACATGGCGGAAGCCGTTGCCTGATCTGATGATTCCAAAGCGGACGAAGCCAGATTTCGCGCCCTGTGGTGAGCAGGCAGCATATCCATCAGTTGCTTGAAATAGCTTTGTCCCCGTATGCCGGAGGGTGCCAGAAGCTGTTGAATCAGAATGAACACCGATACGAGGTGACGTCGCTCCGTTGGGTGCTTACTATCTGGCGACAGGAATTCCGCCAGCAGCAGAATCACTGAGGCCACTACACCTTCCGCCGCTTTGTAGAAATAATCGTTCTGACCACGGTCCTCATCGCCTTTGGGCGCGATAATACTGTGAGCCAGAATACTTGCCAAATTCTCCGCTTTGCCATACGCTTCAATGCTATGTTCATGAAATGAGGTATCCATATAGCGGTTGATAAGCGTCATGAGATTGTAGCCATCCGAGCGCGTGGGATTGCGCAGATCCACTACAGAAACATGATAGCCATAGTATTTCTCCGCCACTGCGCCGTAGTTGCGGGCGAGGTCACCCTTTGTGTCCGTAGCAAAAAAACTCATACCGCAGGCGCAGGCATACTCCAGATTGGGATACAGGAAATACGCCGTCTTACCCACGCCGGATGCACCGATCATAAGACAATGCACATCGTCCTTGTCTACCAGCGCGGTGATACCGTGCTTGCCGCTGATACTGCCCAGCACCAGTCCCTGCGCTTCAGGCAGATTTTTGCCTGCCCGCCAGTTCGGCACTTGGAAGGGGACGAGGGCGTAGGCCTTGCGGATCTCCGCATCGGTCGCCCACCGTGCCGTGCCATGCTGCCCGTCGCCTACAGTCTTGGACTTGATATTGTTCAGCGTGTAGTGGTCACCCAGCAGTGCCAGTCCGCCGATGATGGTCACCATGGCGCCTGCCGCCGCAAAGAGTATCCAGAGGTTATCCATGGCCGCCTCGCTTCGCCCGCAAGTCATCGTTCCAGTCCTTTCCCTGCGGACGCAGACGCTCCACGTCCACATCCTTCTCCTCCAGCACCTCCATCATGTTTTCACAGGCATCCTCGCCCGCCTCATCGTTGTCGAGGCAGAGATAGACCATATTCAACTTCGGATTCTGCCGCAGCCGCTCCAGCACCGGCTGAACAGACGTACCGCAGCAGGCCACATAGCTGTGTTCCAGCCAGCCTGTCGGATAGAGCGTGATATGAGACAGCAAGTCAATGGGCGCTTCAAAGACATAGAGTGAACAGTCTGTGCCATCCTTGTGGAAGCTGTGTTTTGCCTCGCTGCCCTCCACATTGATGCGGAACACCTTGCCCTGACTGTTGGTGCTGCGAAGATGGGCGTGCCTGGCTTCTCCGTTTTCGTCCACGCCCACGAACACACAGTTGTGATGCAGAGCGTCCTCGTAGAGCAGTTTCTCCCGCACGAACTCCGTGACCACATCCCGGTCAATGCGCCGGTGGGTAGTCAGGTAGGCATAGAGCCGCCGCATATTGAGATAGGCCTCCGGCAGCGCGAAGGGCTTCGGCTCTCTCGACTCCGGCTCCTTCTTGACGATGGGGATGATGCCCTGACCGTCCCGCCCCAGCAACATGGTCACCGATTCGGGGTAGGTCTTGTCGTAGAATTGCTGTACGAAACTGATGGCACGGCCACCCTTTCGTGCGGCATGGTCATACCACTTGGCACCGCGCACGGTGATGCTGTGGTCGCTGGCCAGCCGGTAATCCCGTCCGGCCATAATGAGTTTCTCACCTCGATCCAACAGAAAAGACGGCAGGTCAACCTCGTTGGCCTGCCGTTTCTCTGCGGACGTGAAATATACAAATTTGCCCATGCACTTTACCTCCTATCGCATGGTGTTGTCGTTGACATGGTAGAGCTGCTCGTCCTCTTGGTCATCCTGCTTGTGTCCCATGGCCATACGCTTCTCCTGTAATCGTCTGCGGCGCTTGGAGTCGATACGCAGCGCAGGCGGAATGACCGGCATATTGCCGCGGAACACACGACTCATGTGATGGAGCAATTGAATGACCGCACCGCCTTCTATCTTGATCTGCGACGTGACTGCCTGCGGCTGCGGCATAGCCACAGCCGATTCAGGTGAGGGCGGCACTTGCTGCTCATTAGGCTCTGCCTTGACGGGAGCTTGCTCCGGCACAGGCTGCCGAAATATTTCCGCCTGCTGAATGATCATATTCTTGATGGTGCGGAACTCTTTTTGCTGTACCAGTGGCTGATGGGGCGGCGTGTTCCGTCCGTAGTAACCGGCGATCTCATCCTTCAGCTTCCACCACTGCTCATAGCAAGCCGCCACCTCCGGGAGCTGCGCCAGCCGCTCCACGATCTCGTCCACCTGCGCCTTGACCTCCTTGGGAAGATAGCCATAGACGTGTTTGCCATCGACCTGCGCCAACGTCTGAGACAACTCCCGCAGCTTTTGCTCTATCACAGGATCAGCACAGTCGCTGTTCTCCATTGCTGTAATACGTGTCAAGAGAGCATCCCTTGCGGTCTGGACACTCTCTTTGTAGGCAGCGTCCTTCTTGATATAGAGTTCTTTCATCTCCTCATGGAAGATAGCATTCGTCATCTTGGAACGCATGGCAGCGATACCATCCCGCGTGAGATACCCTTTCTTCGGTTCCGCCGACCACACCATCATATGCACATGGGGATGATGCCCCTCGTCGTGGTACGCCGCGTACCAGCGGAAATCATCCGTCTGAATCCGCATAGCTTCCGCAATAGCGGCGCTCTCATGCTTCAACAGATTCCGCCACGCGGCGGCCTTGTTGTATCCCAGACGTTCCGCGTCCTCACGCCGCAGAGAGAAAATAAATGTCCACACTTTTCCGTCGTGAGCGTCCAGCTCGGCCTTCGCGGCCTTGAGGTCGGTGGTGTCCGCCTCGCAGAACAGGCCATGGCCGCCGTGCTTTTCGGCACGGGGACGCTGGGCGATATAGGACATATAGCCGCTCTCGGACTCCACTTCGTGTAGATGCGTGTCCAGCGTAGTAGCAATAAACGCAGACGCCGTGCCTCGATTGGGCACCTGAAGGTAATCGCTGTACTCGAAAAGCTCCTTTGCGTCCGGGAAGTCCTTCAGCAGTTTTTGGATGAATTGCTCCTGCTTCTTGGTCACAGGCTCGGTGCTCTGGATGATCTCCACACCGTCCCGCGTGGCAACATACTCCATGTATCCCGACGCCTTGCCGTTCTTGATGTAGCCGCTTTTTTGTATCAGCCGCGCCATGCGTTACTCCTCCTGATGGAACAGCAGCACATCCTTGAAGGAGATGTTACCGTGGGTGGATGCCACCTCGCGGACACTGCTGCCGCGCATCTTGCTGTACTCATTGCGTGTCATATCCACATCGCCGCCCAGCAGATGGTTGGTCATGTTGTGTTCTACCACCAGCTTGAACAGCAGCCTGCCCAGCCGGTCACCGAACACGCCCAGCGTTCCTTCCAGCACCTCCTGCATTGCATGAGGCAGGTACGCACCTGTTTTATTTGCGTGAACATAGCCGTCATAGAACCGTATCGCCTTTTCCACAAATTCACTTTGGCTGCCGCAGTTGTCCAGATGGGCATCTATTTCCACCATCTCTTTTGCCGCATCTGTGAGCCAAAATGCGTGTTTTCGCTTGTCCGTTGCCACTCTTGATTACCTCCTGCAATAAGCTGCACGACCCCGCCGTTTTCCGTTGTCGTTCCTTGGATTTCAGCTCTTACGACCCCGTAAGCCTTCTTTTTTCGCTTTTATGACCCCTCAGAAAGAGCTCTGGAACTGCCCGCACTGCGGGCAGAAGTGAGCCTGGTGGGGCGCTTGCGACCCCACCAGTTTCTCCTGCTACCGCTTTCGGCGCACCGAAAAGCGGGCAAAAACGTTCCAAATCTCCGGGGCCGCTATCCTTACCCTTCCGCGTTCCTGCGAGGCCACAAACCGGCCCACAAGGGCAAACACGGGGCTACATCTGCATCTGCGGCGTCGGCCCCAGCTCCTCTTGAAGCTGTCGGGCAAAATCGCACAGACTCATGCCGTTTTGCTGCTGGCAGAACGCCTCCATTTTCCGAGCCAGTACCTCCTGCTCGGCAGCATTCAGGTGATAGCTCCAGTTCTCCTCTGTGCCATCTCCCTTGCAGAGATTCAGCTCCAGCGTATCGCAAGGTCTGTCCTGCGCGATGTCGTAGTTGGCGTAGATATTCAGCCAGTCATTGTTCTCGTCCGTACACACGAATGTGCCGAAGGCGGCGTCCACGTCGAAGTCAGCCTGCACATAGAAATTCAGCTTACCGTTCTCTATCATGATCTCATCGCTGAACGAAAAATTCTGCGCGGTGAGATGCCCCGCCGATGTGAGCTCCTTCCCGTTCAGGTGATCCAGCAGCTTCCGCCACATCCCGTCCTCGGACGCATATTGCTTCTGCACTGCGCGGTAGGCAGCTGTAGATACGTCACGCATCGCCCACGTTGTCCAACCGTCCATGATGTGGACTGCGGAGAACTCCCGCTTGTCAAAATCCAAATCGAACACGCCGGTAACTTTTCCGGTGTTCTCCATGCGGAGACGCATCAGGTTCTGATACTCCTCCGGCGTGATAGGCTGCGCTTGCAAATACAGAGAGATAAATTTGCCGGTGCTGTGGCCTGTATCCTTGAGGTATTTGCGGAGCGTCCTTGCGGCATCCAGCAGCTCCTCGCCGGGCGTCATGCGGAAGTAATGTTCCTCGCCGCCCTCTACAACGCGGTATGCGGAATAGGTACGTGCCGCCTCCGCTTTCTCCCGTGCCATACGATCTTCCTCCCAGATCTCTCGGCTGATACGTGCATATTCACGCTCTGGAAGTTGGTTGCACAGTTCATCCAGCACATTCTCCAGATGCTCCTGTAAGGTCTCATCCTTCAGATGATGTTCAATGGCTTCCTTCCACCTGCGGTCGAGCCATACGATGATTTCTTCATGCTGTGCCATGGTTATTCCTCCTGCTGCATAGCCGCTGCCTGCTCATTTGCTGCCTTTGCTGCCCGTACCGGTCGCTTGGGCCTTGCGACAGGTGTCGCCTTGCTGTCCACATACTCCCGCACCGCTTCCGGGACTTCCGACTCGTAGAGCTGCTGGAGCATTTCCACCATGCGCCGCTGCACGGATGACCGCTGCTTGCGGAGGACAAACTCCAGTGCGTCCAGCTTGGCCGCGTCAAAATTGATGGTGATATTGGTTTCTCCCATGCTGTGCCTCCTTACATTTTCATGTCCATATCGTGCTGCTGTTCTGCATACAGGCCGGTGAGCAGACTCTGGAATGTCTCACCTACATCTACGTTCCGATGCGCCATCCATGCCCTGCTCATCTGCTCCAGCGGCTTGTCCTGCTCCAGCAGGAAGACCAACTCCTCGCGTGGGAGACATTCTCCCAGCAGTCGCAGCTCACAGTCGCAGGTCATCACGGCGTCGATCTCGTCTGCCGTTTGTATCAGCTCGTCGCGGGTACGCAGATCCAGACGGCGCATATAATCGGCCATCTCGTCTTCGATGCGCTGGGAGAGGGCTTTCCACAACTCTGTGCTGGTCTGCACCGGCTCACCCTGTGTGACCCCTTCCGCAAGAAACCGCGGCACGTCGATGGCCTCCGCGTTGTGAAATGCGAGGTCGCCGCGGTAACCTATCTTCAGCACGGAGAATTCATGCGCCGCCCTGACCAGCGCCGCAGGGCTTCCCGCAGGTATCTCTTGCTCCCAGCGATACCAGTTGTCCTCCTGTCGGCAGGGTATGAGCTTGAGGAGGACATAGTCCTCTGGCACAAATTTGGGGTAGCGGCAGAGCTGACCTGTCACGTCGTAGTAGGGCTTGCCCTCGCACATGACCGTCTGCTCCATGTACGCTTTCATCTTTTGCAGGTCGACACAGAACCAGCATTCCGTATCACTGAAACGGCGGATCATGCCGTCCTCCAGAATGCTGTTCAGGTTTTCTTTCTTCGTCAGGTGATAGACCTCTGACGGTGGGTGTTCTTTTACATACGCCATGTCGTTTCCTCCTTGCTGGGCACAGAAAAAGCGCAGGCCTTCGCCTGCGCTTTTCGTTGTCCTCATTTACTCTGATAGTATGCTCTTAACTTGTTCTACAAAGGGGTTCATGTCATCAA
>OHTD01001101.1_pt1 | contig 12753 bp, 8 predicted proteins | sample 1578871 | NCBI WGS metagenome assembly OHTD01 (sample SAMEA3879574, study PRJEB24766) | human gut metagenome | biome: human-associated habitat; feature: feces | place: USA | collected 1985/1987 | reverse complement strand
CGTGGACCCCAAGAAGCTGTTTGTGGTGTCCATCATGCCCTGCACCGCCAAGAAGGCGGAGTGTGCGCTGCCCACCATGAAGGACGAGCAGGGCGACCAGGACGTGGATGTGGTGCTGACCACCCGCGAGATCGTGCGGATGCTGCGGGGCGAACAGATCAATCCCGCGGTGCTGCCGGAAACACCCTTTGACAGTCCGCTGGGCACCGGCACCGGCGCGGCGGTGGTCTTCGGCGCCACCGGCGGCGTGATGGACGCGGCTCTGCGGAGCGCGTACTATCTCATTACCGGCAAGGAACCGAAGCCGGACGCCTTCTCCGCCGTACGCGGTATGGGCAGCTGGAAGGAGGCCGTATTCACCATCCCCGGCGCGGGCAACGTCCGCGTGGCAGTGGTCAGCGGACTGGGCAACACCCGTAAGCTGATGCACGCCATCGACGAGGGCGATGTGGATTACGACTTCGTTGAGGTGATGGCCTGTCCCGGCGGGTGCGCCGGCGGCGGCGGGCAGCCCATACACGACGGGCAGGAGCTGGCGGCATATCGCGGCGACATCCTGTGGAGCATCGACAAGAGTGCCAAGGTGCGGTTCTCCCACCGGAACAAGGACGTGCAGGCGCTGTACCGGGAATTCCTGAAAGCTCCGCTGGGTGAAAAGTCCCACCATCTGCTGCACACCGACCACAACGGCTGGAAGATGCCCAACGAAAAGTAAAAGGAAGGCCCTCGCGGGCCTTCCTTTTTATGAAGCGCTTGCAAAAGAGGACCGCCGGCGGCGGTCCTCTTTTTTCTGTATTTTACTCGCCCATGGGCGCGCCGCAGTGGGGGCAGAACTTGCTGTCGCTGGCGGCGCCGCAGACGGGGCAGACCTTGAAGGTCACCTCAGACTCGTCCACCGCCGGCTCGTCCTTCCGGGGCTTGCTGGCCTCCAGCTGGGCGATACGCTCCTTGCTGGCGTTGACGGCAGCCACCACGTCCTTGACGGCGTCGGGGACGTCGCTCTGGTGCTCCGCCACGAACCACTCGCCGATGGCGCGGTAGTTCTTCTCCAGCTCGCGCTGCTCGTTCATAATAGCCATATTGGTCTTGGCGGTGTCACTGAGGGTCTGGGCCTTGTCCGCGGCCACTTCGGCCAGGTCCTTGGCCTTGTCCACGGCGATGCCGGCGTACTCCTGCGCCTTCTTGCTGATGTCATTGAGAATACCCATAGATAATAGCTCCTTTCCATATCTCCCGGCTCTCCCACCGCGTACACACGCGGGACAGTGCACGGTATATATTCCTGTTGCCGTCAGTATAGCGCGTTTTTTCAGCGGTTGCAAGCGCTATATGGCGAAATTTACACACTGTTTACTTAATGCTCTATCCAGTCAGCGGCCCGGGAAACAGCCCGTTTCCACAGACGGTAATAGGCGTCGCAGTCCGCCTGCGGGCGCTCCGGCAGGAACATCCTCTGGCTGCGGCGCAGGGCGGCGATCTCGTCCATATCCCGCCAGAAACCGCAGCTCAGCCCCGCCAGCGCCGCCGCGCCGAAGGCGGTGGTCTCCACCATCTCCGGCCGATCCACAGGGATACGCAGCAGATCTGCCTGCATTTGCAGCAGCACATCAGAAACGCTGGCCCCGCCGTCCGCCCGCAGAAGGGCAATATCGCAGCCGGCATCCTGGCGCATGGCCAGCATCAGGTCTGTGACCTGGGCAGCGATACAGCTGAGCACCGCCCGGGCGATGTGCGCCCGTCCTGTGCCCCGGGTGACGCCCAGAATAGCGCCCCGGGCGTACATATCCCAGTAAGGCGCACCCAGGCCCGTGAAGGCCGGTACCACCACCACGCCGCCGCTGTTCGGCACTGTGGCGGCCAGCACGTCGATCTCCGGCGCCGAGGAAATGATACCCAGCTCATCCCGCAGCCACTGGATGGTGCTGCCGGCGTTGAACACACTGCCCTCCAGGGCATAGGTGGTCTTTCCGTCCACCTGCCAGGCCACGGAGGTCAGCAATCCGGCGCGGGAGCGCACAGGCTTTTCGCCCACGTTCATCAGGGTGAAGCAGCCGGTGCCGTAGGTGTTCTTGGCTTCGCCGGGAGCGAAGCAGGTCTGGCCGAACAGGGCGGACTGCTGATCGCCCGCCGCGCCGCAGACCGGGACGCCCGCCAGGGACTCCAGCCCCGGGATACTGGGCTGCACCGTGCCGTAGACGGCGCTGTTGGGCACGGGCTGCGACAGCATGGCCGTAGGGACCCCCAGAATGCCGCACAGCTCCTCATCCCAGGCCAGGCGGTGGATATCAAAAAGCATGGTGCGGCTGGCATTGGCGTAGTCGGTGACATGCCGGCCGGTGAGCTTCCAGATCAACCAGCTCTCCACGGTACCGAACAGCACCTCGCCCCGCTCGGCCCGGCGGCGGACGCCGGGCACATTGTCCAGTATCCAGCGGATCTTGCTGCCGGAGAAGTAGGCGTCGATCAGCAGCCCCGTGGCCGAGCGGATACGCTCCTCCAGCCCCCGGCGCTTCAGCTCCTCACACAGCTCCGCCGTCCGGCGGCACTGCCAGACGATGGCGTTGTACACCGGTTCACCGGTGGCCTTATCCCAGAGGATCGTCGTCTCCCGTTGGTTAGTGACGCCGATGCCTGCCACGCTGCCCTCCGGCAGCCGGGCGATGACCTCCGCCGCGGCGCGGCGCTGGGTGTCCCATATCTCCAGGGGGTCGTGCTCCACCCACCCCGCCTGGGGATAGTGCTGGGGCAGGGACTGCTGGCTTAGTGCGGCGATATTCCCCGACCGGTCAAAGGCGATGGCGCGGGAGCTGGTGGTGCCCTGATCCAGCGCCAATATGTACTGCGACATGGCGAACCCTCTTTTCATTTCCGGATTTTTGTGGTACACTGTATGATGATAAGAATTATACCATGAAAGGAGCGGATACACCATGACAAATTTGAGTGAATTCACGTTTCTGTCCAGCGACGGCAAGACCCAGCTCCACGGGATGCTGTGGGAGCCGGAGGGCGTGGCCGTCCGCGCTGTACTGCAGATCTGTCACGGCGTGGCCGAGCATATCGCCCGGTACGACGGCTTTGCCCGGGCGCTGAACGAGCAGGGCATCGCGGTGGCCGGTCACGACCATCTGGGTCACGGGAAGTCGCTGCCGGAGGGCGGCACCCCCGTCTATTTCGGCGACGGCAACACCTGGAACACGGTAGTGGATGACATCTACGTGCTGCATCAACGGCTGAAGCAGCGCTACCCCGACGTGCCGCTGTGCATCATGGGCCACAGCATGGGCTCCTTCCTGACCCGGACATACCTGATCCGCTATCCCGGCACGGTGAAGGCGGCGGTCATCATGGGCACCGGCTGGCAGCCCCAGGCAGCCATCACCGGCGGGCTGGCGCTGGCCAATGCCATCGCCGCCGTCAGCGGCGAGAACGCCACCAGCGAGCTGGTGACGGAGCTGGCCTTCGGCAGCTACAACAAGCTGTTCGCCCCCAACCGCACGAAGGTGGACTGGCTCTCCGCCGACGAGAGCAACGTGGACGACTACATCGCCGACCCCCTCTGCGGCGCGGACGCCACGGTGGGCCTGTTCCGCCAGATGCTGCACGGCATACGCTTCAACCAGCGGCAGAGCCATCTGCGGCAGATGGACAGGGAAATGCCGGTGCTGTTCGTAGCTGGCGACAAGGACCCGGTGGGCAGTTGCGGCAAGGGCGTGCGCCAGACCTATGACGCCTTCCGGGCTGCCGGTATGCGGGACTGCACACTGAAGCTGTATCCGGGCCTGCGGCATGAGATACTCAACGAAAAGGCATACACTGCGGATATTACGAAGAACATTGAAGCGTGGCTGCTGTCCAGATTGGAAAAGTAAGCCCGTTCGCAGAGAGATAAAGGAGAAACGACTATGACCGAGTGGGAAGCCCTGCGGCAGGAATGTCTGCACTGTCACGCCTGTACACTGGCGGAAACGCGCACCAACGTGGTCTTCGGCGTGGGCCGGGAGGATGCGGAGATCATGATCATCGGCGAAGCCCCCGGCGCTAACGAGGACAAGCAGGGCGAGCCCTTCGTGGGCCGGGGCGGCAAGCTGCTGGTTTCCGCGGCTGCCGGTTCCGGCAAGACCAAGGTGCTGGTTGACCGGCTGCTGGGCTTTCTGACCCAGACGCATGACCCGGCTAACTTGGACGAGTTTCTCATCATCACCTACACCAAGGCCGCAGCGTCGGAGCTTCGGGGGAAAATCGCCAAAAAGCTGACGGAGGAAATTGCCCAACGGCCGGAAGAAACGCATTTGCAGCGGCAGATGCAGCGGTTGTTTCTGACGAAAATCTCCACGGTTCACGGCTTTTGCTCCGATTTGCTTCGGGAATATGCCTATAAACTGGACATTGCGGCGGATTTCCGGGTGGCGGATGAAAACGAATGCCGGGAGATCCGGGAAACGGTGCTGGAAGGTTTGCTCGACCGCGCCTATGAAACGGCGGGGGATGACCCGGACTTCCGGGCGCTCGTGGACACGCAGGGCGTGGGACGGTCGGACCGGCAGGTGCCGGAGATCATCGAAAAGGTCTACGACAGCGCCCACTGCCACCTGAACCCGGAGGCATGGCTGGACAAATGCCTGACCGACGCGGATGCTGAGGGCATCGGCGACGTGGGGGAGACGGTGTGGGGGCAATATCTGATTCGGAATTTGCAGGAATATCTGGACTGCCAGATCGCGGTGCTTCGGCAGTGCGCAGAAAGCGCCGACAACTGCCCCGGTCTGGAAAAGCCCGCCGTTACCCTGAGAGACGCCATGTACCAGTTGGAGCAGCTTCGCGCCTGCACGATCTGGGATGATATCGTGGCAAAACGGGAGCTCCGTTTCGGGTCGCTTCGGTTTCCCACCAAAGACAACCCTGACCCGGAGCTGACGGATCGGATCAAGGCCGCATGGTCGGCCTGCAAGGAGGGGCTGAAAAAGAAGCTGTCGGGCTTTTCCAACGATTCCGGACAGGTGCTGACCGACCTGCACCAGACAGCTGCCGCCCAGCGGGGGCTGGTGGCGCTGGTAAGGCAGTTCGACCGGGATTACACCGCGGCCAAACGCAGCCGCCGGGTGCTGGATTTTGGAGATTTGGAGCACAAAACGCTGGACCTGCTGCTGGGAAAATCCCGAAGCCAGCCCACAGCCGCCGCGCGGGAGATCGGGCGGCGTTACCGGGAGATCATGGTGGACGAGTATCAGGACACTAATGAAGTGCAGAACTGTATCTTCCGGGCGGTATCGCGGCAGGGAGAGAATATCTTTGCCGTGGGCGATGTGAAGCAGAGCATCTACCGGTTCCGGCTGGCGGAACCGGGGATATTCCTGGAAAAATACAGGACCTATGCCGATGCGGACCACGCTGCGCCGGGTGCGCCGCGGCGGCGGGTACTGAGCCGGAACTTCCGGTCACGCCGGGAGGTGCTGGTGGCTGCGAACTTTGTGTTCGCGGCGCTGATGTCCCGGGAAATGGGCGAGCTGGATTATACAGAGGAGCAGCATCTTCACTTTGGGGCGGAATACTATCCGGAGGTGCCGCGGGAGACGGAGTTCCACTATCTGGCTGTGGAGGACACACCGGAGCAGCGGTTCGACCGGGCGGAGGCCGAGGCGCGGTTCGTGGCAAAGCGTATTCGCCGTATGCTGGACGAAGGGTTCACTGTCCGGGGTGAGGACGGCACCATGCGTCCGGCAGCACCGGAGGATATCGTGATACTGATGCGCTCACCCAGCGCCCGGCAGACGGTATTCGCCGCCGCCTTGGCATGGGAGGGGATCCCCTGCGACGGCGGGGAAAGTGAGGATTTCTTCTCGGCGATGGAGGTCGCAGTGGTATTGTCACTGCTGGAGGTGGTGGATAACCCACGACAGGATGTGCCGCTGATCGCGGTGCTGCGTTCGCCACTGGTAGGCATGAGCGCCGACCGGTTGGCGGAGATACGGGCCGTACAGCGTGAGGGGGATTATTACGAGGCGCTGCGGCAGGATGAGGGTGAGGACGCGCAGGCGTTCCTGTCGCTGCTGCATGAGCTGCGGCAGGTGGCGCGGGAACTGTCCGCCGATAAGCTGCTGTGGTATATCTATGACCGCTGCCGGGTGCAGGCGATCTTCGGTGCCATGGAGGACGGTACAGCCCGCCAGGCGCGTCTGAGGGCACTGTATGACTATATACGGCGGCTTGTGCAGGGCGGCAGAACGAGTCTGTTTGACTGTGTACGGCAGGTACGGCAGCTGCTGGAAAGCGGCGATGCGCCGGCCATTACCGCTTCAGGTGCAGCGGGCGGTGTGCGCTTGATGAGCGTGCATAAGTCCAAAGGCCTGGAGTTTCCGGTGGTGTTCCTGGCTGACTTGAACAGGAGCTTCAACCGACAGGACCTGGATCGGCCGGTGCTGGTCCATCCCCAGCTGGGCGTTGGTGCGGAGCGCGTGGAGGTGGAACGCCGGCTGCGGTACGACACCGTCTCCAAAACGGCGCTGGCGCTGACGCTGGAACGGGAAGCCAAGGCGGAGGAGCTACGGATACTGTATGTAGCCATGACCCGTGCACAGGAGAAGCTCATCATGGTATGCTCGCGGAAAAACCCGGACAAGCACCTGAAGGAGCTGTGTGCATTGGCGGAGCTGCCGGCGCCGCCGGAGGCGGTGGCCGCGGTAAACTGCCCGGGCGATTGGCTGCTGCTGGCGCTGCTGAGCACATATCAGGCAGGGGTGTTCCACGATTACACCGGGGTACGTCCCGCGGTACTGTACGACGGGCCGGAGGGATTGGCGCTGCGGCTGCACCGCATCGGCGGTGAGGAGGACGGCGGTGCGGCGATGCCGGCGGAGGAGCCGGAAGCGCAGGCACCGGATCCGCAGCCGGACGAGGCGGCGCTGGCGTTCCGGTACAGTCACAGAGCGGCGACAGTGACGCCCTCCAAGGTGACGGCTACCCAGCTGAAGGGGCGGGCCATCGATCAGGGGACACTGCCGGCGCGGCGGACCGCCGCACCGGAGAAACCGCGGTTTTTGCAGGAAAAGCGCGGACTGACCGGGGCAGAGCGCGGCACAGCCATGCACCTGGCGATGCAGTTTCTGCCGCTGGATACCCCTGCGGTACCAGAGGCAGTGACGGCTTTTGCGGAAAGACTGACGGCCCGACGGCTGCTGACGCCGGAGCAGGCTGCGGCGCTGGATATCCCGGCGCTGGCGCGGTTTTTGGCGTCGCCGCTGGCAGAGAGGATACGGACTGCGCCGCAGGTGTGGCGGGAGTACCGCTTCGCGTTGCTCACCGATGCGGGTATTTATGACGTCGCGGCAGCAGGGGAGGAGATACTCCTGCAGGGCGTGGCAGACTGCGTGTTTGAGACGACGGCGGGTTTGACGGTGGTGGATTTCAAGACTGATCGGGTGACAGCGGCAGAGGCGTCCCAGCGGGCGGAGGCCTATCGGCCGCAGCTGGACGCTTACGCCGGAGCGCTGTCGCGGATACTGGAAAAGCCGGTGACGGAGCGCGTTCTGTATTTCTTCGCCTGCGGAGAAGAAATTTCTTTGTGAAAATAGCGAAAAATGCTTGCATTTGCGGGAAGAGTGTGCTATTATCACAGTTGCGTTTGCGGCGATGCCGCGGCGACGAGTGAACCAGAAAGGGGTGAACAAGAGCAATGAAGGAAGGAATCCATCCCAATTATCAGCAGACTACTATCAAATGCGCCTGCGGTAATGTGATTGAGACAGGTTCTACGAAGAAGGATATTCGCGTGGAAGTCTGCTCTAAGTGTCACCCCTTCTTCACCGGCAAGCAGAAGCTGGTGGATACCGGCGGACGCGTTGCCAAGTTCAACAAGCGTTTCGGCCTGGACAAGTAAGGATACACCACTTTGCAAGACCCGTACCAATGGTGCGGGTCTTGTTTTTTATTTTACTTTTGCGCCGGGATGGGGTATAATCGTGGAAAATCATCATAACGAGGACGACTATGGAACGAAAAACCATTGAAGAAAACAAAAACGGTGCGCGGGACTACGCGGTGCTGGTGGGGCTGCGGTCCCCGGTACTTGGTGCGGACAGCGCCGACGAGGAGAGTCTGGCGGAGTTGGCGGCCTTAGTGGAGACGGCGGGCGGTGAGTCCGTGGGTATGATCCTGCAGAGCCGGGAGAAACCAGACCCCCATAGCTTCATCGGCGAGGGAAAAGCGCAGGAGGTGCGGATGCTGGCGGAAGCGACCCAGTCCACCATGGTCATTTTCGACAACGAGCTTTCTCCCGGCAACATCCGGGCGTTGGAGGAAATTATCGGGCTTCCCGTTCTGGACAGAAGCGCCCTGATTCTGGACATTTTCGCCCAGCGGGCGAAGACGAAGGAAGGCCGGCTTCAGGTGGAGCTTGCGCAGTACAAATATCTGCTGCCCCGGCTGTCCGGCATGGGTACGAGCCTTTCCCGGCAGGGCGGCGGCATCGGCACCCGTGGCCCCGGCGAGACGAAGCTGGAATCTGACCGGCGGCATATCCGGGAGCGCATCAACCGTCTGGAAGAAGAGCTGGAGCAGGTGCGCAAGGTGCGCTCCGTCCAGCGGGAGCGGAGAATGAAAAATTCCGTCCCGGTGGTGGCCATTGTGGGCTACACCAACGCGGGAAAATCCACCCTGCTCAACCAGCTCACCGGCGCGGGGATTCCCGCCAACAACCGGCTGTTTGACACCCTGGACACCACCTCCCGGCTTCTGACGGTTTCGGACAATCTGGATGTGATTCTGTCCGACACCGTGGGATTTATTGCGAAGCTGCCCCATCATCTGGTGGACGCCTTCCGGGCGACATTGGAGGAACTGGAATTTGCCGACCTGCTTCTGCACGTCATTGACGCTTCCGACCCCCATCTGGAAGAGCATATCGCCGTGGTGGACAGGCTGATCTCCCAGCTGGCCAAGCCGGAAACCCCGGTGCTGAAATGCTACAACAAGGCCGATCTGGTGTATTCCGACGACATTCCCGTGGGGAAGAATATTGTTGCCATCTCCGCCAAGCGGGGCATCAATATGGACGGGCTGCTGAAAGCCATCGAGAGCGCCCTGAACCATGCCCGGCACCATATCGTGGTGCGTCTGCCCTATGCCATGGGCGGCATGGTGGAGACGCTGCATGACGGTGCACAGGTCAAAAAAGTGGACTACACCCCGGATGGCATCGAGATCGAGGCCGTCGTGGACGGAATCCTCTACGGCAGACTCCGGGAATATATCATCGGGGAGTGCTGAGGATTGGACGAGTATCTGATACCCACCCAATTTGGCGAAGCGGAATTCGTGGAAAAGAAGTCCCGCTTCATCGGCCGCGTCTGGCCTGTGGACACCGAGGAAGAAGCTCTGGCGAAAATCCAGGAGATGAAAAAGAAGCACTACGACGCCACCCACAACTGCTGGGCGTACATCATCAGAGACGGCGCGGTGCGCTTCTCCGATGACGGCGAACCCGGCGGCACTGCGGGAATGCCCATGTTACAGGTTTTGCAGCGGGAAGGACTGTTTAACGTGGTGTGCGTGGTGACCCGGTACTTTGGCGGCATTCTTCTGGGCGCCGGGGGACTGGTGCGGGCTTACACAAAAGGCGCGAAAATCGCTGTGGACGCTGCGGGCAAATCCATGAAGCGGGTATGGACGGCGGTGTACGTGCCGTGCCCCTATCCCTTCTACGAGCGGGTCAAACTGGAAGCCGCCGCCTTTGGAGGCATCCTCCGCAAGACGGATTTCGGCGCGGAGGTGGAGCTGGAGCTGCTGTTCCCGGAGGGACAGGTCAGCGCCTTTCTGGAAAAACTCACCGACCTGTCCAGCGGAACCGTGGAGGGCATGGAGACCGGGCAGGAATACCGTGCGTTCCCGGTGGAGACTACATAAACAAAAGCAGAAAAAGCGGATGTCATTTTCTACAAGGAATGAGGGATTTACCATGACTGTGCGGGAAGAACTGGAATGGCAGGAGCATAAGCGACTGAATCCTCTGGCGGCCTTCGCCGACCAGAGCAGGGGACGTCTGAGGTTTGAAGAACCCCGGGCGGAGGACGTGCGTACCTGTTACCAGAGGGACATTGACCGCATTGTCCATTCCAAGTCCTTCCGCCGCCTGATGCACAAGACGCAGGTGTTTTTGCAGCCTGAGGGCGACCACTACCGCACCCGGATGACCCACACATTGGAGGTCAGCCGCATTGCTGGAACCATCACACGGGCGCTGGGGCTGAACGAAGATCTGGCGGAAGCCATTGCCATGGGGCATGACCTGGGACACACTCCCTTCGGCCACGCCGGGGAGGACGTTCTGAGCCAGTGCCTTGGCAAGCCTTTCCGCCACAATGAGCAGAGTCTGCGAGTGGTGGACATTCTGGAAAAGGACGGTCAGGGGCTGAACCTGACCTACGAAGTCCGCATGGGCATTCTGGGCCACACCGGGGACTACTGGCCAGAGACGCTGGAGGGGCAGGCCGTGCGTCGCTCCGACCAGATCGCCTACGTCAACCACGACATTGACGACGCCATCCGGGCGGGCATCCTCACCGACGACGATATCCCCATCGACATCACCGACGTGCTGGGCCACAGCCACCGGGACAGGATCAATACACTTGTCTGCGACGCCATCCGCACCTCCCGGGAATTCGGGAAGGTCTGTCTGTCGCCCGATGTGGACAGGGCGCTCAAGGAGCTGCGCTCGTTCATGTTTACCAATGTCTATCGCAATCCGGTGGCCAAGGGCGAGGAGAGCAAGGCAAAGGATATGCTGAAGCGGCTGTTTGAATACTACATCGCCCATCCGGAAGCGCTGCCCGAGGATTTTCAGCCCCAGCTGAGCTTCGACGGCATGGAACGCACGGTGTGCGACTACATAGCGGGAATGACGGACAATTACGCCGTCGAAAAGTTCCGGGAGATCTTCATCCCCATGGGATGGCAGGTTCACGGTTAGAGAATAATTGGAGAAATCTGACGAAAGGAGGGGAGGCCATGCCATTTCCACCGGCATTTATTGACGAAGTGATTGCGCGGAACCCGATTGAGGACGTGGTGGGGCAGTATGTGACGCTGAAGCGTTCCGGCTCCAACCTGTTTGGCCTGTGTCCCTTCCACGGAGAGAAGACCGCCTCCTTCTCCGTCGCGCCGGACAAAGGCATGTTCTATTGCTTCGGCTGCCACAAGGGCGGCGGTGTCATCAATTTCGAGATGGAAATTGAGGGGCTGAGCTACGGCGACGCCGTGCGGGCGCTGGCCAAGCGGGCGGGGTTGGAAGTCCCCGAGGACGAGCAGTACCAGTCCCGGTATCGCCAGCAGGAGCGGCTCTGGGCGCTGCACAAGGAAGCGGCGCGGTTTTTCCACAGCTGCCTGTACGCGCCCATGGGCGCATCGGCGCTGGAATACGCCCGGGGGCGGGGAATGTCCCAGACGACCCTGACCAAATTTGGTATCGGCTACGCCCCGGACAGCTGGGACGATCTGGTAAACGCCATGCGGAAAAAGGGCTACACCGATCAGGAGCTGCGGGATTCCGGTCTTGTAACGGTGTCCAAAAAGAAAGGCAATCTTTTCGCCTGGTTCCGGGATCGGCTGATGTTCCCCATCATCGACGTCCGGGGAAACGTCATCGGCTTCGGCGGGCGCATTATGAACGACCGGGACAAAAACGCCGCCAAATACTTAAATTCCCCGGAAACCCTGATTTTTAACAAGCGAAAGAACCTGTTTGCCCTGAATTACGCCAAGAAAAGCAAAATGGGCTACCTGATTCTGGTGGAGGGGTACATGGACGCCATTGCCCTGCATCAGTACGGATTTGACTGCGCGGTGGCATCTTTGGGAACTGCCCTGACGGACGACGGCGCAACGCTGCTGTCCCGGTACACCGATCAGGTGGTGCTGATCTACGACGGCGACACCGCCGGACAGAACGCCACTCAGCGGGCGATCCCCATGCTGGAAAAGGCGGGATTGCAGGTCAAGGTCCTGAAAATGCGGGACGCCAAGGACCCTGACGAGTTCCTGAAAAAGTACGGTGCCGACCGCTTCAAGATTCTGCTGGAGGAATCCTCCAACCGGGTGGAATACCAGCTTGCCGCCATTGCCCGGAAGTACGATCTGCGGGACGACGACCAGAAGGTTCGCTATTTGCAGGAATCTGCCGATCTGATCGGCTCCCTGCCCAGTGCCGTCCAGCGGGATGTCTACGGCGGGCGGGTGGCGGAGGCCGCGAAAATCAGCGCCGACGCCATGCAGATGGAAATCAAGCGGGCGTGGGAGCGACGGGTCTATCAGGAAAAGAGAAAGCAGGAGAAAATTGACCTGTCTCCCGCCCGGAATCTACAACCCAAAAGCCGGGACATCCGCTATACCAACATGAAATCCGCCATGGCGGAGGAAATGCTTCTGTCGCTGGTTCTGCGGGAAAGCGCCCTGCTGGACAGCACCGGCGGTCTGAAAGCGGAGATGTTCTCCTCAGAGCTGCTGGGACGGGTTTACGCCCAGTTAAAGCAGCGCCATGAGCAGGGACTGGACGTTTCCCTCGCAGGACTGACGGACTTGACGCCGGAGGAAATGTCCCACATTGCGGGCATCCTGCACAGACAGCAGGGGCCTGTGAACGAGCAGGCGCTGACGGACTGCATCCGCACCATCCAGAACGAGTATCAGGCGTCCAAAGTGGCGACGGAGGACGACCTGCTGGCGGTGCGGGAACGAATGAAGGAAAGAAAAGGATTGAAA
>OHTD01001099.1_pt1 | contig 12784 bp, 10 predicted proteins | sample 1578871 | NCBI WGS metagenome assembly OHTD01 (sample SAMEA3879574, study PRJEB24766) | human gut metagenome | biome: human-associated habitat; feature: feces | place: USA | collected 1985/1987 | reverse complement strand
CTGCTGGGCAGCCTGAACTTTTTGCAGGACATGGGCGTTGTGATCCCCGAAGGCACCATGGTCAATCAGGCGGTGTACGCCGCCATCGACGGCCAGCTGTGCGCCGTGTTCGCCATTTCCTACGCCAAGATGCGTTCCGCCGCGGCGGGTCTTGTGACCCTGTGCGGCCACCGGTCGGTGACCCCCGTGATCCTGTGCGGGGACTTCATGCTGACAGAAAGCTTCCTGCAATCCAAATTCGGCGTCAAGACCCGCCGGATCGTCTTCCCCAACCGGGAGGTCCGGAACGATCTGCTGAACCGCCATCCCGACCCGGACGCGCCCACCCTGGCCATCACCACCCGGGACGAGCTGGTCAGCGCGGCCTACGCCGTCACCGGCGCGCGCAGCCTGCGCTCCGCCGCCACCCTGGGCACCGTCATCCACCTGATCGGCGGCATTCTGGGAATGCTCACCATGCTGGCGCTGGGCTACCTCGGCTCTACGGAGCTGCTCACCCCCACCAACGTGCTATTGTATCAGCTCATTTGGATGATCCCCGGCTTCCTCGTCACGGAATGGACGAGAGCCGTATAATGCGATCTGCCATCCCCGGGGCCTGCGGCTCCGGGGATGGTTTTATTCTGCCCTTCACCCCGGGCGGCAATTGTATACCTTGCTGTATTTCCGCATCGAAATTTGTCTGTTTTGCACACAAAAACAAGTGTCCACCCACCAATTTACACAATTTCACAAAGTGACGAAAATAAGCATTGCAATTAGCGCGTCTTTCGTGTATAATGTCACTATTCGGGTGCCCGCGCCCCAAATGGAAGGCTTCCCTTCCCGAAAGGAGTATTGACCACAATGTACACTGTTAATTCCATCCGCAATATCTGTCTGCTGGGTCACAGCGGCAGCGGCAAGACCGCGCTGGCTGAGAGCCTGCTTTACATGACCGGCGCAATCGACCGCATCGGCAAGAACGCCGACGGAAACACCGTCTGCGATTACGACCCCGAGGAGATCCGCCGTCATATTTCTATCTCCACCTCCGTCGTTCCGCTGGAATACCACAACGTGAAGATCAACCTGCTGGATACCCCCGGCGCGTTCGACTTCTCCGGTGCCGTCATGGAGGCGCTCCGCGCCGCCGACGCCGCCATTCTGGTTTGCTCTGCCAAGGACGGCATCACCGTTGGTTTTGAGAAGGCATGGAAGTACTGCGAAGACCGGAACATGCCCCGTTTCGTCTACATCTCCAAGGTAGACGAGGACAATTCCGACTACAACGCCACCTTCAACGCTCTGCGGGAGAAGTACGGCAACAAGATCGCCCCCGTCGTCATCCCCATCTGGAATTCCGCCCATAAGGTCACCGGCATCATCGACGTGCTGAACAAGCGCGCCTACGAGATGCAGAACCTGAAGCGTGTGGAGATCGACGTTCCCGCTGATAAGGTGTCCGTCATCGAGGAGTTCAACGACGCGCTGAAGGAAGCCGTCGCTGAGACCGACGAGGCTCTGATGGATCGCTTCTTCGAGGGCGGCGACTTTACTTACCGGGAAATGATCACCGGCCTGCATCAGGGCGTGAAGGATCTGAGCCTGTTCCCCGTGCTGTGCGGTTCCGGCCTGACCTGCCTTGGCAGCCTGATGCTCATGGACAACATCATCGACCTGCTGCCCAACCCCGTGCAGGGCAACTACCATAGGGCTACCACTGCCGACGGCAAGACCGAAGAGTTCGTCGTCTCCCCCGGCGGCGTTCCCTGCGCCTATGTGTGGAAGACCGTCTCCGACCAGTACGGCAAGTATTCCTACGTCAAGGTGCTCTCCGGTGAGATCACCTCCGACACCACTCTGGTCAACGCCCGCACCGGCGAGACCGAAAAGCTCGGCAGACTCTACATCATGTGCGGCAAGAAGTCCACGGAAGTCAAGGCTCTGGGCTGCGGTGACATCGGCGCCATCGGCAAGATGGACAAGGTCCGCACCGGCGACACCCTGTGCGACCCCAGAAAGGTCGTCTCCCTGAAGCAGATCCCCTACCCCGCCCCCTGCTATTCCATGGCCATCGCCCCCAAGGTGAAGGGTCAGGAAGACAAGGTCGGCACCGGCCTGAACCGTCTGAACGAGGAAGATCCCTCCTTCACCCTGACCAACAACGCCGAGACCAAGCAGCAGGTCATCTCCGGCACCGGCGATCAGCAGCTGGACGTGCTGGTCTCCAAGCTGAAGAGCCGCTTCGGCGTGGACGCCGTGCTGTATCCGGCGAAGGTCGCCTACCGGGAGAAGATCAAGAAGAAAGTAGAGGCTCACGGCCGTCACAAGAAGCAGACCGGCGGCAGCGGCCAGTTCGGCGACGTCTGGATTCGCTTCGAGCCGCAGGAGGAGCAGGACGACATGATCTTCGCCGAGGAAGTCTTCGGCGGCTCCGTCCCCAAGAACTTCTACCCCGCCGTTGAGAAGGGCATTCAGGAAGCCGTTCAGAAGGGCCCGCTGGCCGGTTATCCCATGGTCGGCCTGAAGGCTACCCTGTACGATGGCTCCTACCATCCCGTTGACTCCAACGAAATGGCATTCAAGCTGGCCGCCATCCTGGCCTTCAAGGAAGCCATGCCCAACGCCAACCCCACCCTGCTGGAGCCCATCGGCGCGCTGACCGTCACCGTGCCGGATTCCTACGTGGGCGATGTGATGGGCGATCTGAGCAAGCGCCGCGGCCGTCCCATGGGCATGTCCCCCGATCACGAGGGCAACACCGTTATTGAGGCGGAGGTCCCCATGGCGGAAATGAGCAGCTATGCCATTGATCTGCGCGCCATGACTCAGGCCAGAGGCAGCTTCACCTTGGAATTCGTCCGTTACGAGGAAGTCCCCAAGGCCAACCAGGCCAAGATCATCGCCGACGCGAAGGCCAACGACTAATTTACTTGCGTTCCATTCATCGGCGCGGGGATATCCCCGCGCCGATGTTCTTTCAATTGTTAAATTTTGTTATTTTCCTAAGAAATAGTTGCAAAGTGTTACAGTTTGTTGTATACTGGAGAAAACAAGCGTTCCGGGCGGGTTTGAAAGCCCTCTCGCCGGGACGTATAAGGGAGGAGCCCAAAATGAAAAGAAAGAATATTCTCGCTGTGATCGCTCTGGTCGCCGTGTTCGCGCTTGCCCTTGCCGGCTGCGGTTCCGATGACCGCCAATACCGCCGCCAGCGTTCCGGAAATGTCCGCCGGGCAGGAGCTGACCCTGACCTCCAGTACGCTGACCGCCGCCACATGGAGCAGCCCCAACGGTGCTACCGTCAACCTGACCGCCACCCCCAACGGCTATGCCGAGGGGCAGAGCGCGGCATTCATCGTCCGTCTGGAGGGTGAGGAAGCAGCGAACGTTCCCTGCGAGTGGAACGGCAGCGCCTACACCGCGTCCGCCGATCTGAACGCTGCCGACGGCTACTGCTACTACGTCCTTCTGACCGCCGCGGACGGCACCCAGACTGAAGTCGCCATCAACACCCCCACCGCGCCCACCGACGACGCCCTGATCAATCTGGAGTCCGCGCTGAACTCCTACTGCAACATGACCGTGGCGTCCGCCACCCAGGACGGCAGCACCCTGACCATCACCGGTGGTTCCGTGGAGGTGCAGGCGCCCCGGATCACCAACGAGGGCGAGACCATCACCTGCAGCAAGGCCGAGCTGGTTCTGACCTTCAATGAGGAGATCGTCGGCACCGCCGCGCTGACCATGGAAGCCGCCGAAATTCCCGGCAGCTACACCGCGGACATCTCCGGCATCACCTTCAACATTCCCTCCATGGAGGACGACCAGCAGCTGTCCATCCGTCTGGATGTGACGCTGTCCAACGGCCAGTTCCTCACCGCCCCCGGCGGCACCTTCTCCTTCCTGAACGGCGAAATGGTGTCCTCCGTCGGCTGATTCTTACACAACTACAAGGGGTCAGGCTTGCCTGACCCCTTTTTCTGCCAAAGGAGCGAAAATGAACTACGCCAATATGGTATCCGGCACGTTTCTTGCACGCCCCAACCGGTTTATCGCCCATGTGGACATCGCCGGGCAGACGGAGACCGTCCATGTGAAAAATACCGGTCGCTGCAAAGAGCTGCTTGTCCCCGGAACGCGGGTCTGGTGTCAGGAGGCGTCCTCCCCTGCCAGAAAAACCCGCTTTGACCTGATTACCGTTGAGAAAGGCGGCCGTCTCATCAATATGGACTCCCAAGCGCCCAACGCGGCGGCCAAAGAGTGGCTGCTCTCCGGCGGCTTTGGGGAAATCGAGGCCCTCCGGGCGGAGACCGTTCACGGCGATTCCCGGTTTGATTTTTCCTTTTTTAGGGACGGAAAGCTCTGGTTTCTGGAGGTCAAAGGCGTGACGCTGGAGGAAAACGGCGTCTGCGCCTTCCCCGACGCCCCCACCCTCCGGGGCGCGAAGCATCTGCGGGGTCTGACCCGCGCCGCCGCTGAAGGGTATGGCGCGGGCGTTCTGTTCGTCATTCAAATGGCGGACGTAAAATACCTGCACCCCAACGACGCCACCGACCCGGATTTTGGCGCCGCCCTCCGGGATGCCGCCGGAAACGGCGTCCACATCCTCGCCATGGACTGCGCCGTAACGGAGCAGTCCATGACCATCCGCCGCCCGGTAGAAGTGCGGCTGTAAAATCCAAATCTGTTTCCTCCGTCTCCTATTGTCAACCAGAAATTATTTATGGTTGACAATCGCACATTGCCTGTGCTATACTGCTTCCGAATTCAACAGTTCGGAGGAAACAACTATGGAAGCATCTGTTTCAAGAAAGTGGAAAACCATTGACATGGCGTATATCGCCCTGTTTGCCGTTCTGATGGCGGTCTGTTCGTGGATCTCCATTCCCGCGGTAGTCCCCTTCACCCTGCAAACCTTCGGCGTCTTTGTCGCGGTAAGCGTCCTTGGCGGAAAACGGGGAACGCTGGCCGTCGTGCTCTATCTGCTTATGGGCATCGTCGGACTGCCGGTGTTTGCGGGCTTCTCCGGGGGGCTGGGCGTTCTTCTGGGAAGCACCGGCGGGTACATCGTCGGATTTGTGTTCACCGCCCTAACTATGTGGCTCATGGAGCGGCTTCTGGGAACGAAAACCTGGGCGCTGGCACTTTCCATGCTGCTGGGGCTTGTGGTATGCTACGCCTTCGGCACCGCCTGGTTCCTGGTGGTATACACCAAAAACACCGGCGCCATCGGCCTGTGGACGGCGCTGGGCAAGTGCGTGTTCCCCTACATTCTCCCGGACTGCCTTAAAATCGCCCTTGCGCTGGCCATCCGCAAGCGTCTGGCCGCTGCCATCCGGCTGCGGTAACGTCATGGACGAAGCAGTCATTCCCCTGCGCGCCCATCACGGCCTTTGTCTCCGCTTCTTTCAGGGGAAGGGCTACAGCGGGGCTTTTGTGGAAAACATGGCGCGGAAAAAGGCCATACTGGAAGAAAACCCCCTCGTCCGGCTGACCGATCAGGCGGATGAAATCTGCCGCGCCTGCCCCAATAACCTGTGCGGCCAATGCGAATCCGCCGAGAAGGTGCGGCGCTATGACCGGACGGTGCTTTCCCTGTGCGGCCTGACCCCCGGAGACGTACTGCCCTACCGGGAGCTGGCAGAACGGGTGCTGGGCAGCATTCTGATACCCGGCCGCCGGGAGGATATCTGCGGCGACTGTCAGTGGACGGATTTATGCCAGTATAAGGAGGAAACGCCGTGACCACCAAGGAAAAGCTGCTTGCCCTGCTGGAAGACAGCAAGGGGACATTTTTCTCCGGGGAGGAAATTGCCCGGACGCTTCAGGTCTCCCGTGCAGCCGTGTGGAAGGCAGTAAACGCCCTCCGGGAGGACGGCTACACCATCGACGCCGCAACCAATAAGGGCTACCGCCTTTCCCCGGATTCCGACATCCTGTCCCCGCAGGGCATCCGCAGATTTCTGAAACCGGAATACCGGGATCTGGATTTGACGGTACTTCCCACCGCGCCCTCCACCAACGCCCTTGTCCGGGAAAAGGCCAATCAGGGCTGCCCGGAGGGCTGCGTCATCGTCGCCTGTGAGCAGACCGCCGGGCGGGGACGCTATGGGCGGCAGTTCTTTTCTCCGGTTGATTCCGGCGTATACCTGAGTCTGCTGCTCCGCCCGACGGCCTACTCTCCCCAGCAGGCGACCTGCCTTACGGCGGCGGCTGCGGCGGCGATGTGTCAGGCCATCGAAGCCGTGACCGGGCAGCAGCCCGGGATCAAGTGGGTAAACGATATTTTTCTCCGGGGCAAAAAGGTCTGCGGCATTCTGACGGAAGCCGCCGTTGGTCTGGAAACCGGCACTCTTAACTACATGGTGCTGGGGGCTGGCGTCAACCTCTACCCACCCGCAGAGGGGTTCCCGGAGGAGATTCAGTCCATTGCCGGGTCGGTTCTGGAGCGTAGCTGCCCGGAAGCAAAAAACCGGCTGGTCGGAGAGTTCCTGAACCGCTTTTGGGATTTCTACTCCCACCCGGAATGCAGGACATATCTGGAAGACTACCGTGCCCGCAGTCTGGCGGTTGGGCGAAATGTCACCGTTCTTTCCGCAGGGAAGGCGGTCAGCGCCTATGCCTACGGTATTGACGATGATTTCCGTCTTCTGGTACGCTACGAAAACGGGGACACCGAAGCGCTGTCCTACGGTGAAATCCGCATTCAGCTGGATGAAAGCGCCCCTTAACGAACACACAAAAAGGCACCCTGTACTTTCTCGTACAGGGTGCTTGTCTTATCGATTCAGAAACGCTTTCGTAACCTCGACAATGTGTTCCGCGCTCAGGCCGTAGGCTTTCAGCACCTCGGCCGCAGTGCCGGAACAGCCGAACTTGTCGTTCACGCCGATGCGCTTGACCGGGACGGGACAGGTTTCCGCAAGGTAGCTGCACACCGCTTCGCCCAGGCCGCCGATGATGCTGTGCTCCTCGCAGGTGATGATCTTCCCGCATTCTTTGGCGCATTTCAGCACCAGCTCCTCGTCCAGCGGCTTGATGGTGGACATATTCACGATGCGGGCGTGGATGCCCATGGCTTCCAGCGCTTCACCGGCCTTGATGGCCTCGTAAGTCATCAGACCGTTGGCAATGATGGCGATATCCGTACCCTCGCGCAGGATCTCGCCCTTGCCGATCTTGAATTTAAAACCGTCCTCGTGGAACACCGGAATCGCCAGACGACCCATCCGCAGGTAGACCGGCCCCTGATATTCATACGCCGCCTTGACAGCCGCCTCAGCCTCCACGCCGTCGGCGGGGCAGATGACGACCATGCCGGGGATGGAGCGCATGAGGGCAAAGTCCTCGCAGCACTGGTGGCTTGCGCCATCCTCGCCCACGGACAGGCCGCCGTGGGTGGCGCCAATCTTCACGTTCAGGTGGGGATAGCCGATGGAATTGCGGATCTGCTCAAAAGCCCGCCCTGCGGCGAACATGGCAAAGGAAGACGCGAAGGGAACGAAGCCGTTGGCCGCGAAGCCCGCCGCCACGCACATCATGTCCGCTTCCGCAATGCCGCAGTTGAAGTGACGGTCGGGGTACGCCTTGGCAAACATGCCGGTCTTGGTGGAGCCTGCCAGGTCGGCGTCCAGCACCACAACATCCTCATGCGCCGCGCCCAGGGCAACCAGACCCCGTCCGTAGCCCTCGCGGGTGGCCATTTTCTTTTCATCTGCCATATTACATGCCCTCCAGATCGCTGAGCTGCTGCTTCAGCTCCGCCATAGCTACCGCGTACTGCTCGTCGTTGGGCGCCGAGCCGTGCCAGCTCGCCTGATTTTCCATGAAGGAAACGCCCTTGCCCTTGACGGTCTTCATGATGATCGCGCTGGGCTGACCCTTGACGGTCTTCGCCGTGTCCAGCGCCGACGCGATGGCATCAAAATCATGGCCGTCGATGGTCTCCACGTGGAAGCCGAAGGCTTCCAGCTTCTTGTCGATGGGATAGGGGCTCATGACCTTGGCAATGCTGCCGTCAATTTGCAGGCCGTTGTTGTCGATGATAACGCAGAGGTTGTCCAGCTTATAGTGGGCAGCAAACATGCACGCCTCCCAGACCTGCCCCTCCTGAATCTCGCCGTCACCCAACAGGGTGTATACCCGGTTATCCCGCTTCTTCAAGCGGCTGGCCAGCGCCATGCCGCAGGCAACGGAAATACCCTGCCCCAGAGAACCCGTGGACATGTCCACGCCGGGAACAGTGTTCATGTTGGGGTGCCCCTGCAAATAGCTTCCCATTTTGCGCAGCGTCACCAGATCCTCCACGGGGAAAAAGCCCCGCAGCGCCAGCGCCGCATACAGGCCGGGCGCTGTGTGGCCTTTGCTCAGGACGAACCGATCCCGATCCTCCCATTGGGGATTTTTCGGGTCCACGCGCAGTTCCTTGAAATACAGATAGGTGAACATGTCCGCAGCGGACAGACTGCCGCCGGGATGTCCGCTTTTGGCCGCGTGGACGCCCTCAATTACGCCCATACGCACTTTGCAGGCCATGACCTGCAGCTGCTTTTTTTCCTGGGGTGTCATAGTATCCTCCTTGAAATATATAAATGCGGAATTTTCTATAGTCACACTAAGACAAGTATATTATACATATTGCGGGCTGCATTTGTCAAGCAAACCTGTCTGAAAATAAGCCCTGTCCCTGCCTTTTCAAAAAATCAAAAAATTTTTCGTCCCGGTGCAACAAAATGCCCGCCTCAATCGTATTGTATGTAGGATTTGACACGGGATTTTTTGGGGGGGAGATCAGGCAGTGGACGCGCTGGGCTTATTTCATCGCTACCGGGATGACGTTTACCGGCTGGCAGTCAACTATACCAGCAGCCCCCGGGAGGCAGAGGACGTAAGCCGGTCTGTATTTCTGAAGCTGGTGGCGCGGGAGGATCTGACGCCGGGAACGGAACGGGATTTTCTCATGCAGGCAACTGCCGACGAATGCCGCAGCCTGCTCCGCTCCGGCGGCTGGAAACGCGCCGTGAAGGCGTTTTTCTTCGTCCCTAGGACGGGCACGCTCCGGCAGGACATTCTGCGTCTGCCGCCCAAGTACCGGGTGGTCATGTACCTGCGCTATTACGAGGACTTTACCACCGGGGAAATTGCCCGGCTCCTGAAAATCCCCCAGAGCACCGCAGCCGCCAGACTCTCCCGCGGGCGGGGACTGCTGGGGCAGCAGCTGAGGAAGGGTGCGGCATGAATAAACAGGTAATCGATGTCTACGACGGGATGGCCATGCCCGCAGACTGCGCCCGGCGCATCGAGGGAGAAATGAGCCGTGCCATCCGTCAGAAGAAAGGTGAAACCAAATTTATGAAGAACGAAAAGAATGGTCAAAAACAAAGCTGGGGCTTTGCGGTCGTGCTGGTATGTCTGGTACTGGTGCTGTCTGTGGGAGGAGTATTCCTTTTCCTGAACGTTTCCGAGCCGAAGGAGGCCCCCGCCGCGCCGGCGGGAACCGAGCAGCTTACCCGGCCCAGCGTCTCAACGGAGGCCCCGGCGGCAAGTACAGAAGCGGATTCCTTTGCCCTGAGCGAAACCGGCAAGGCTTTTCTGGAAAAGATGTGTTATTTCCTGCCGGACTGGTCGGACGACGCTTCCCTGAACGACGAATTCTGGCGGAATTTCCTGTTCTCCTCTTTCACCTGTCCGGACATGGTGGACGGTGAGACGGCAATGACCATCTGCGGCGAACAGGAACTGGTCACCACCTCCTGGGGACAGGCAGTGAAGGTCAGCCGGGAGGACAGCGTAGTTCCTTACGTCCGCCTTGCTCTTGGTCTGGAAATGCCCTCCTATGCTCCCGCCATTCAGGACGTGAGCGCCGGACAGACCCTGTTCTATTTTGAAGACGGCTATTACTATATCGGCCTTTCCGACTTTGGCGACGTGGGCTACTCCTTCCGCGGCTGCTACCCGGATTCCGTCAATGGCGCCACCGTCATCTTCGACGTTTACAGCGGCACCCCGGATGACACCATCGGCACCGTCTGCTTTACCCTCGTCCCGGCGGACAACGAAAACGGCTTTACCATTGCCGCGAAAAGCTCCGATTTTGGCGGATGATCCGCATTTTTGACCATTTATGATGCCCCCTTGCCTCTCTCTTTGGGAGAGGTGGCCGAGCGAAGCGAGGACGGAGAGGGTATACTAGGGCGCAAGGCCCTCTCAGTCACCTACGGTGACAGCTCTCCCAAAGGGCAAGCCAAGGGGGTGTACGCATTTTGGCGCGAGAAATGGAGCGTATCTGTACCGATACGCTCCATTCGCTGTTTTATGACTGCCCATCAAAGCGACGGGGCGATTTTCTGTTTAAGAATTTCTTTGTACGGGAAAATAAATCATCAGGGTGCTTTACCCTTGAGAAAATTCGTGATACAATACACTTTACGATTCAGATTGTTGAGGGGGAGTCCCTGTGAAGCGAACCGGCAGAAAATTTCATTGGAATTATACGGCGTTGGCCTTTGCCATTCCCTGCATGGGAATGCTGTTTGTCATGCTTATCAGCCAATACGAGCCGTTTGGCAAGTATTCCATGCTGTATTCGGATATGTACCACCAGTATTATCCCTTCTTCGTGGCGTTCCGCCGTGCTCTCCGCAGCGGGAGCGGATTGCTGTACACATGGAGCATCGGCATGGGGATGGATTATCTGGGACTGATCTCCTATTATCTGGCGTCGCCGCTGAACCTAATCAGCGTTCTGGTGCCGGAGGGCTGGCTGCTGGAGTTTTTCTCTCTGCTGGTGCCGGTGAAGCTGGGATTCGCGGGGATGTTTTTCGCCATCTTCCTCAAGAAGCTGTTCGGCAAGAACGATGCGTCCATTGCGGTGTTCGGCGGTTTTTACGGGCTGTGCGCGTGGGCGCTGGGGTATCAGTGGAATGTGATGTGGCTGGACACCTTCGCCCTGCTGCCGCTGGTGGCGCTGGGAACGGTGTGCCTGCTGAAGGAGAAAAAGTTTTTCCTCTATACGATCACGCTGTTTCTGTCCGTCTATTCCAATTATTATATCGGGTTCTTTACCTGCATTTTCGTTTTCCTGCTGTTTTTCGTGTATGAGATCTGCCGCTGGGGCGGGTGGAAGAAGCTGTTTGCGGATCTTGGGAGAATCGCCCTGTTTTCCCTGCTGGCGCTGGGAATGACTGCCATTCTGACTTTCCCGGCGCTGTCGGCCCTGCAGACTACCCAGTCCAGCGTGAACAATTTCCCCACCGGCTTCCGGCTGAACATCGCCAAGGAGAACACCATCAAGGGGCTTCTGGACGCCATGCGGCAGGTGGCGGGGAACATGGGCGGCAGCATCGAGCCGACCTTCAAGGAAGGACTGCCCAATCTTTACTGCGGTATTTTCAGCATCCTGCTGATGTTCCTGTACCTGATGGCGAAGGACATCAAGCGCAGGGACAAGTGCTGCGCCGTGATCCTGCTGCTGTTTTTCAACGTGAGCTTCATCATCCGGCAGCTGGATTTCATCTGGCACGGCTTCCATTTTACCAATATGATCCCCTATCGGTTCAGCTTCCTGTACAGCTTCGTGGTGCTGTACATGGCCTACCGCGCATGGCTGATGCGCAGGAAGTTCCGCCCGGTGCAGATCGTGATCGCCGGGGCGCTGACTGCGGGGGTGCTGGCCTGCTCCAATGAGCTGTTCGAGACCGTGCCGCTGGAGCTGGGCAGCCTGACGCTGCAAATCCCTCTCTACTTTATATATAATCTGATTTTTCTGGTGCTGTATCTCACCGTCATGCTCTACGGTCAGCTGGAAGTGCCGGAGGGAACCACGGAGCGTCAGAAAATGCGCGCCCGCGCCAAGCGGAACCGTCAGCGTGCCCGGATTCGGATATTGGCGCTGTCCGTCATGGGTGTGGAGCTGATCTCCACGCTGGTGTGCTTTGGACTGTATTTCACGGGTACGGGTGTGTCCAATTATCCAAAGGGAACCACCTACACCGCCTCCGTCATCCGCTATATGTACGAGCGGGAGGACGATAACCTCTTTTTCCGGGCGGAGACCACCCATTCCCAGACCCTGAACGACGGTGCTCTCAACGGCTACAACGGCATTTCTGCCTTTACCAGTTCCGCCAATGTCAAAGTCACGGAGTTCATGCGGGCGCTGGGCTACGGCGCGAAGAACACCTATAACCGCTACTGCTTCGAGGAAAGCTCCCCGGTGGCGAACCTGTTTCTGGGCATCAAGTATATGATTGAGCGGGACGGGAAGGACAAGTCCAGCACCTATTTTGACGAGGTGAACCGCTTCGGCGTGGCGTCCCTGCTGGTCAATACCGCGTATCTGCCGCTGGGCTTCCTGACGGAGCCGGCGCTGGCGGAACTGGACTTTTCCGCCAGCAGCGGAACGTTCCAGTTCCAGAACGACCTGTTCACTGCCGCCACGGGCATTGACGAGGAGGTCTGGCACAAGCTTCAGGGCGAGAATCTGACCATCACCGGTAACGGTGCGAACATCACGGAAAGCAATTCCACCGGCTACTGCAAGTATTCCGACTGTGTTTCCGGTGCCAACGTGACTTATACCTACACCGCTGACCGGGACGGCTTTGTGTGCGTCCATCTGAACCTGCCCAAGCGGAACGATTTCTACGTCAGCGTCAATGGCGTGGAGCTTTACAAGGAGACCATCAGCCTGTCCCAGATGATCGCGGTGGGGGATGTGAAGACCGGAGATACGGTGGACATCCGCATCGAGTGCGACAAGGACGAGAGCAGCACCATGACTGTCAGCGCCGCCGTTCTCAAC
>OHTD01001098.1_pt1 | contig 12805 bp, 17 predicted proteins | sample 1578871 | NCBI WGS metagenome assembly OHTD01 (sample SAMEA3879574, study PRJEB24766) | human gut metagenome | biome: human-associated habitat; feature: feces | place: USA | collected 1985/1987 | reverse complement strand
TAATGCTTTTTTCCTTGATATTTTTTCAATATCATTTATTTCAATCTCTTCAAAGTCATATTTGTAAAAATCTATATCTATGTTTTTTTCTATAAAACATTCTTTGACTGAAACATATTTACCATAATTCCCAGTTACATAAATTATTTTTTTCATTTTGCATCACTCCTTTAAACTTATATCGTTTTTAAATTATTTTCTAACTACATTGTATTAATTTTTTTATCATCATTAGTTTTCTTAAATAAAAAAACACTGGCAAGATAACATTTTTTCAAAAATAGCACCTTTATATATGTATTAAAGAAAGTAATGGTGATGTGTATTTATTTTTAAACATTATAAAACCTCTTTCTTTAACTAAATTTTAGCAAAGAAAGAGGCAATATATATGTCAGTTATGAAATTTTTCTAATAATTTAATCGATTTAATTCTGTTTATATAAAAATGTCTTATTTCTTCTTTTAATTCACAATAAGCTGCAACTCCCCATTCGCTATCTAAAAGAATTAAATCATATGGTTGAATTGTTCTAATTGAAATATTTTTTTTATCCTTAGAATAATATTCTACTAAACACTTCCTTTTTTCTTTAATCGCTCTATTTATTAAATTAAATAAATTCTTATTTTTTATATTTATTTTGGCCGGTGTTATAAATCTTTTTGGCACAGTTATATTTTGATTCAAAACATAACCGCCATATGGCCCTTTAATAGTATCTATGTAAATACCTGCCTTTTCTATTTCGTCTTTATATACTCTAATCATTCTAGGAGTAACTTCTAACTTTTTAGAAAGTTCAGAAATACTATATTTTCTTCCTGTACTTAAGCATTCAATCATGGTAAGTACATTACTAATTTTAGACATTATATCACCACCAACTTACCATTTATTATATCACAAAATTTTAATTTCAATAAAAATGCAAAACAAAAGTCAGTAATTTTACTAATCTGTTTTCACACATATATATTTTAAATTATACACTCGTTTCTTTGATTATCATACTTAGTATTGTAAGTTTGCTTGCCTTTATTACCCATATGTGCGATTTTTGCATATGTGCTTCCTTCTTCAAGTTCTTCATCTTCATAAATATTATTTATATGTTTCGTAATTGCTGGTCTCTTAACATTTAAAAGTGTTGCTAATGCTTCTGTATTCAATCAAACATCTTCATTTTCTAATAGTACTTCTACTTTTGTATTGCCTTCTTCATCATTATAAAACAAAATATTTTTCTCATTTCCAATTAATTTATTATCCATGTTTTATCCTCCTTATCTTAATATTTTTTAGCTAATTTATATTAGACATTATGCTATTTTTTACATTATTAAACAATCAATTTGCTCGAATTCGGCCAAATTAAATTTTATTCATTTCATCTTCAAAATTTAATAACTTTTGTTATATTTATCATTATTTTTCTCTTTTATAAACAGAAAGAACGCTAACAAAAACTGTTAGCATTCATACTAGTAATTATTATTTTTTTCCAATTATTCCATAATATCTTCTGATTAATTTGATGCCTTTTTCGGTAGTGTTTTGTTTAACATATTTTTCAAATGTTTCCTTCTCTATTGGTTTTCTTTCATATTCATTAAATGATTCTTCTGAGAAGTCATCTAATATTGGAGTTTTAACTAGTAAAGCATATAAATCTTCTTTTGTTTTATAGTACTCTATTACATGAAGTGGAATTAATTCTACTTCTTTAAATCCTGCATCCATTATTGCTTCATAATCTATTAAGCTTATGGGCTTAACATCGTGATATGCTTGACCTCTTTTAAACATTCTTTTTAAAGACCAGCAATCTAATTTATCAACACCTCTTATAACAAGTTGCCCACCTTTTTTTAATGTTTTATATATTTGCACTGGATCTATTATTGTATGACGAGCTGTTACTAAGTCAAAATAATTATCTGGAGTATCCATTTTTAGATTATCCATAACTCTAAATGAGATATTCTTTCTTCCACTTTGTAATAGATTTTTGTTAGCTGTTTCTATCATTTTATCAGAGAAATCTGTTCCCAATATTTCAACACAATTTGGAAAATTTTTAAGCACTTTTTCTCCTGCTGCTGTTCCTAAATCTAGAATTTTTGTATTTTCTTTTACACGTTTTTTTATTTCGTCTTCATAAATCCAATTTGTAATTACTTCGCTAGTATAATCAATATCTTCAAAAGACCAATTAGCTATTTCACTATAAAAATCATGTTCATTTATTTTCATTTTCTACCATCCTTTCTTAATATAAATAAAATGTGATTGAATATAAAAAGAACCTCCTTTCACGAATATACCACAAAAAACAATCACAAAATTAATGTGTATATTTTTTGCCATTCATGAGGAGATTCTTAAGGCTCTTCATTATTCTTTTAAACACTTGTTTATTTGGTAGTAAAACGCGAATGACTAATTGATTTACTACATTTAAATTATAACAAATTAATATTAATATGTCAAAAATCGCTACAATCAAAAATGATGTCGGCATTTAAAAATGTTGTCTGCATCCTTTTTACTTATTTTTTAATTCTGTCCACATTATTTATACTATGTGGACAAGTCGTGAACAAATTGTAATCTGTAGACAAATTTATCGTTTTTTCTATTTTTGACAATCCCTTATTTTATAAGGGGGTGCGAGGCTATTTATTACAACAGTTCTTGTATTTCTTACCAGACCCACATAGTAAAATATTAAAACAACCAAGTAATTTTTTCCTTTTAAATTGATATCTTTTATTTTAATTTAATAATTTTTTATTGAAATATTGAAAGTTTTATTCAACAACTTATCTAATAACTTATCTAAAAAAATGGTTCTCATATTAAAGTTCAATTCCGAAAAAACATTTTGCTATCAAATTTCTATCAGGATAATTTTCTTTTAATAAATCTTGTTCAAAATTTGTTCTGTCATACTCTAAACTTTTTGTTTCAACTGTAAATGTTTCAGTATCAAATATTGTGTATTGTGTAGTATTATCTTTTCTACATCCTGATGAACCAACATCATATAATTTGTTATCAACAGTAAATGCATTATGTTCATGACCTATAAATATTAAATCATAATTTAATGGCTTTATAATTTCATTAATTGAACCATCTTTAGCAATTTTTAAATCATGAAAAGGATACTGATCATTTGAATTATAATCTATGAGAAAATGTTCGCATACTACTTTTTTACCATTACAATCAATTTCATATGTCATGTTACACTTTTCTAGATATTGTTTTTGTCTATCAGTAATTTGATTCTTTATCCAATTTTGATGTTTAATTTCTCCATCTCCCATCTCATCATCTATTTGTGTACCTTTTATAAAATATAGTTCATGATTCCCTAAAACCATTTTAATATTATTGTCAACAATTATGTCCATACACTCTTTAGGATTAGGCCCTATTCCTATCGTATCCCCTAAGCATATTATCTTCTTAATTCCCTCTTTTTTTATATCTTTTATAATTGAAATTAATGCTTCTCTATTTCCGTGTATGTCAGAGAAAATAGCAACTTTCATAATATCACCATCCTTTTTTATTGTACCATACGTACTTAATTTTAAGGTTTATTCGGTCTAAAAAACTTATCTAAAACTTATCTAAACGCCTTTTTTGAGATAAAATCACCTAAATGTTGTAATCATAGAAAAACCCGCAATCCTTTATTCTGTGCGGATTTGCGAGCTTAATTATTTTCCACAACAATTCTTATATTTTTTCCACTGCCACATGGTGTATAATCTGCAATTTCTACATTTTTTTCCAAAATTATAAATATTTTATATTTTTTACAACTTATTTTTCCTTAAAAATATCAATAAAACGTATGTAAAAACGTATGTAGAATTTATTTTTTTCGAGTGTACTTACACTGGGGATAATTAGAGCACCCAATAAATTTTCCATATTTACTTTCACGTTCAACTAAAGTTCCACCACATTTAGGACATTTACTAATATCTTTTTTATCAACATTAGTTTTTATGTTTTTAATATGTTCTTTTTTTGTTTTTCTGTCTTTTACATTATTCTCTATTAATATGTCATATAACTCATTTACATTTTTTATTTTTTCTTCACCATAAGACATTATCTTATTCACAATGGTATCATATCTTACAAGTTCTCCATCATGTTCTATTTTTAATTTTGCTTTACTTGGAATACAAACTATATTATAAATGTTTGATTCATTAATGTTTAATAATTCAGCTAAAGCCTTGCAATGTCCATAATTTTGTCTAATTGGATTTGTATAATAATATTTATTTTTTCCAGCATGTCTTACCCAATTTTTATCATATTTACTTCCTGTAATATAACCGTTATATTGTTTTGTTTCTATAGAAAATATTCCATATTGAGAAATAATTACATGATCTATTTGATGAGTTAGTCCATTAACTGATAATAATAAATTATTTATAATTTTATATTTAGTTTTAGGTAATTTGCTTAAGGCTTTTTTAGTCCAATGTTCCCCAAACCAGCCAATAATTTGCTTGTAAAAAATTGCTGATATTAAACCTAAAACTAATATTGATATTATTAATGGATTTGTTAGATAATACTTTAAAAACGCAGTAGTAAAATCTGACATAATAATCACCTCTTATTAATTAAAACTACTATTCTTTCATTATTTCCAAGCGTATCTTTTCCATCATATTCATTTATTATATTAAAGTTATTTTTTTGATAGCATTCATCTAATATGATTATATTAATTTTTGCCTTTTTATCCAATGTGCAATTTATTTATTTTCAATTTGCTTTGTTTCACTTAATAGTCTATCAAAATCTGACACATAATTCTTATCCTGTATAACTTTATATTTTTCATATTCGTTTTCTGCATAAAATTCTCTTTATATATTACCGTTTAAACTTTCTAAATACTTTTGTAATATACACATGTCTCTTTTTATAATTATTTTTGTGGAATATACACTACTATATTCAGATGCCTTTACTTTATCATAACACTCTGACATTTTTTTTAAAGCCTCTGCTGGCTCAAACCAACATATTTCAGAACCTTCATCTTTTTCCTTTTGAGTTAAATGTAGAACTTTAGTATCTTCTATTACTTTTGCTACATATACATAAGAAATCTGTTTAAAATTCATTTTTCCCCTATATTCTTCTATATATCCTAATTCTTGTAAAATTTCAATTTTGCAACCTGATTCTTCTAAAGTTTCTCTCTCTAATGCCTCTTCATAACTTTCGCCTTCATCAACGCCACCTCCGACTAATTTATACTCATTTTTATTTTTTTTGTATAATATTGCAATTTTATTGTCGTCATTAATTAATATTACTCTAACAGCTGTTCTATTCTTAGGATTTTTACATATTATTTCTTCTTCCCCTATATCAATATCTGAAATTTTACCAATTAACTTCATACTTTTCCCCTCCATAATAAAAATAAAATGTTATAGGCAATAATAACTATTACCCCCAACAAAACGCATTAGACATTTTTTTGGAAGTCGAAATGTTATTGCTGGATTATATTTAAGAAAGCCATATAAATCACAAGCGTCACGAAAAGAACCTTTTACAACTTTTAATATACTTTTAAAATATGCTCTTGAAAAATCATGTTCCTCGCATAATTCTGTTATAAAAGTATTTAACCTTACACCTGTTATTGTTGACAATCTGTACTTACCTATATATGGTTTAATATACTTTTTTTAAGTTTACTAATGTTTCTTTCACTATTATCGCTTCAACATTGCTTCTTATATTACTCTATCTCTACCAATTAATCTTTTCATATTATTTATATAAGCATTATGAGTTTCTTCTCCTGTATAACTCATACAATAATCTTTTAATATGTATACATCATAATTTTGCTCAAACATATCCAGTGCTGTCTTTTGTACACAAGCGTCAGTATCAAATCCACATAAATATATTTCTTTAATATTATTTTCGGCAATAAACTGTTTTAATTCTTCATTTAATGCAGTATATATTCTTTTATCAAATACTTTATAATTTTTGGTATCTATTACTATTTCTTGTTGCTCTTCTGTTATACAACCCTTATAATTCAATTTTTTATACCAAATACTATCTTCATCATTAATAAATCTAGTAAATGCAACTATATCATACATTTTAGAATCAATTAAATTTTTTATATTGTCTAAAACTTTTAAGGTATTATTATTTATAAAATCATTTTGAACATCAATTACCAATAATAATTTACTCATACTACCTTTCCTCTCCGTTCCGTACTATCAGAAAGACTTTGTCCACCTATTTCATTTAAATACTCATTAACTCCATTTTGAATATGTTGATAATACTCTAAACTATTTATTCTGGAATCGCTTTCTGGTTTTTCAAAATCTCGCAAGCCCTTATTTTATAGGTTATTTACCACAACAGTTCTTGTATTTCTTACCAGAGCCGCATGGCGATTTAATAAGCATATTATCAATACTATGCATATCTATTTATACTAATAATATCAAGCATTTTCTCCATTTGTATTTATTGTATTATTAGTATTATTTATATTATGCTTTCTAGTTTTTTGCAAACAAAATGCAAACAATGTTTACATTCGTTATTATGTTTTTAGTATATACTAACTAAAAAAAATATGCAACATTTAAAAAACAATTTTATTTTTTTATTATTATTTTTCTTTCATCAATATCTAAACAAATGCATATCGCTATTGCATTCCATACATAAGGTCTTGATTTTCCATTAATCCAATTTCTCACTGCATTTTCACTAACATCTATACTAGCTGAAAGTTCTTTAATATTAATTTTATTCTTATTAATATATTCTTTTAAGTATTGATAATTGAAATCATCCGTGCTTTTAAATGTCATACAACCTAATGACCATCTATTACCCTCTTCATTAAAATAATTGCTAACTCTTTTTGCAACTTTTCTTTCTAAAGCTTTTTTATTAATTTTGGGGTTATTTGAATTATCATTTATCTTCTTTATCTTTTTTGTATTTTCCAATATATCAACTTTATATAAGGTAAAAATAAGTCCCTTTTTTAGATTTCTATTCCATTTTGTTTGTAATATATAAATCTCTCTACCATTAGCTTCGTAATATAATTGATATTTTATTTTATCTATATCTGGAATAAATGCTTTTATTTCTAAAATTTTATTTTTAGTTGATAAATCACATTTTGCTAAAACATTATCTTTTTTATTAATAACTAATTCTTGAGACATAATTAGCTCATTATCAAATACATCAGCTTTAATATATTTAATAAGAGGTTTTATTTTTTCTTTAAATTTTTCCATTTCTGCTTTTAATTTTTTTATTAATTCTTCTTTCATAAATTCTCCTTTCTTCCCATTTTTAGGCACAAAAAAAGCAGAGATTATATTTCAAATCCCTGCATATTTTTTTATATTATTGAATTATAGATTTTATTAAATCCACAAATTCATTCTCTGTTAATTTAGTAGATTCAATAAAGAATTTATATCCTTTATATTCAAAAAATGCTTGTTTTCCTAAATCATTATTACTTTTGAATAAATATATATCTTTTCCATTTATAGTTGAAATTGGAAGATTTTCTGTTTTAAGTGTATTACACGCAAGTATATAATCTTCCTTCGTAAATACAATGTTAATATTTTTTTCAATTTCACTATCGTTTGAATTACTTGCTAAATAATGCAATTCATATTGCCATAATTTTTTATATTCTGTATCATTTGTATTTTCTCCTTTGTATAATGATAATTGTTCTTTCAACTCATATTCTTTAGGAATACTTAAATTTTCAAGAAATTCAAAGTCTGATATTACATTCATCTTTACAGATTTTGCTTTTATAGCTACAGATGAACGCATATTATTATTGCTAAATGTTATATTATCTTCTTTTGCAATTTGTATTTGATTATCTTCAAATTTATTATCTTCATTTGATTCATTATTCATTGGTGTTTCTATTGTTTCATTATCTTTGGCTATTTCTAATCCTGTTTTATTGTCGTAATTATTTATCATTACAATACCTGTTAATACAATTGAGAAAGCAATAGCTGGAGTTAAAACATATTTTAATTTTACATTCCTCATCTCATTCATCCTTTCTTTAAAAGATATTCTATATCTTTTTTTTAAATTAGGCTGATATTCTTCTGTTAAAAACTTTTCGTCAATGTCATTAAGCATTTTTAGTAATTCAACATTTTTCATATTAAATCAACCCCTTTCAAATATTCTTTTAAGTCTTTTCTAGTTCTTGATAATATCATTTTGACATTACCTTTTTTTAACTGATATTTATTGCTTATATTTTCTATTGAATTCAAAGACCAATACCTATCTCTAAAAATAACTCTCTTTTCTTGTGATAAATTATCTAAAAATATATTTATATTTTTAAGTATTTCTGAATATTCAATTTCATTATCAATACTTACATTTGAAGTACATTCTGATAATTCATCTAAAATATCTTCCATTACAGATTTATGTTTATTTTTACGATATATATCAATGGCTAAATTTCTTGTAATCTTTGCTATAAATAGCTTAAATACTTTTGGTCTTTGTGGTGGAATTGAATTCCAAGTTTTCAAATATGTTTCATTAATACATTCTTTTGAATTTTGCAATATATTATAAGCAATATAATTGCAATACTTACCATATTTTTTATCAGTTTCTGAAATAGCTTTTTCATTTTTATTCCAGTAGAGCTCTATTATCTGATTATCTTCCATATTCAACTCCTTTCATATAATAAGACGAAATAATATTTAAAAGGTAACAATTTTTTTATATTATATCATTATTTTTTTACAAAGAAGCAGAGATTATGTTTCAAATCCCTGCAATTTCATTAAGATAAGTTTCCCTCTTTAATGCCAAGTCTTACACCTTCTTTAAATCTAATTTCATCTATCTCATTTATAATCTGCATTAGTTCAAATATTTTATAAACTTCTTTTGGTGTAATATTCTCTATTTTGCCATTATCTAAAAAATCTTCAATTCGTGGGTTTTCCATTAGAAAATCACAATATTTTTTATTTGCAATTTTATATTCTTCGCATTGTTTCAAAATTTCATCTTCTATAATGCAAAGAATATCACTTGTGTAATTATCATATAAAGTTCTATAAATGCTTTCATTTTTACTCTTTTCTCTATATTTTTGCATTGTTCTTAAAAGATTAAGTCCAGCTATTCCACCCATTTTGTAATTTACTTCCGTCCAATATGTTGAGTCCTTTGAATATGCTCCTTCTAGCTCTAAAAAGTTCGTTCTTAACTCTTCAATGAACTCATCATCTGATATTTTAGTTTTTATTTTATCAATAATGCTTTGTTCCTTACTTCTAATAAATTCTTCAATTTCTTTCTCTTTGTTTAAATCTCTAAATTCTATTGGATCTTCCAATACTGTATTTGCTTCAAATAATTATTCAAATACTTGCACATAATTATTGCTCATAACTTTTTCCTCCTAAAATATCATTTAACTTGTTTCTGTTTTTAAATCCATCTACTACACCTAATTTATAATAATCTGAAACTGTTTGTTCCCACTCTTTCGCATAAGCCATCGTTAAATCTCTTACCCTACATTGCATTTTTTTAGAAATATCTTTATTATTAATATGCTGTTCTATACTCTTATACAATATTCCTGCACATTCAAGAGTATCTTCTGCATACTGTTCCCATTTTTTATCATTTTCTGCAATCAGTTCTTCCAAACTGTTGTCTTTGCCAGTCAGGTTATTCATTCTCTTTGGGAGTTTCGCTACCGTTGTTTCTATCAAAGTTTCTTTCATTGAAGAATCCGTCTCTTCCGAAAGGACCGCCAAATCCGAATTTCTTTCTTTTATTAATAAAATCCTTGCGTTCTTCCGGAGACATCTTCTCCCATTTAGCACGGAACGGGTTACCCTCTTTACCACCGGGCATTCCTCTACGGCCGGGAAAACCTCCTCTGCCCGGGAATCCTCCAAAGAGAATGTGTGCAAGTACAAACAATGCCAAAGCTTGCCAGAAGTTGATGGCTGCCAGTCCTAAGACTCCGGGTACTACGAAATTCCATAATAGCATGACTATTGCTCCAAATGCCGCAATGGCTAATACCCAAAACAAAGATATAATAAAAAATCTTTTTTTCATGATGTTCTAATTTTTATGATTTGCATATTGCTTTGAAAACGTTCTCTGTATATGCTGACAACTGAGAAGAAGAAATATTTTAAGAGAATGCAAAAAAACTTCTATATTTGCATTTTTAAATAAAAAATGTGCTTATGAAGCCTTGTAGAATACTTTTTGTCTGTTTAGGTAATATTTGCCGTTCTTCCTCTGCGGAAGGTGTGATGAAGCATTTGGTTTCAGAAGCCGGGCTGGAAGATCAGTTTGTGATAGACTCTGCCGGTATCTTGTCCTATCATCAGGGGGAATTGCCTGATAGCCGGATGCGTGCCCATGCTATTCGTCGCGGTTACGAGCTCACACATCGTTCGCGCTCCGTGCGAACGGAAGATTTCTATAATTTCGATTTGATTATCGGGATGGACGACCGGAATATTGATGACTTGAAAGATCGTGCCCCTTCTCCGGAAGAATGGAAGAAGATACACCGTATGACGGAATACTGTACCCGCTTTACGCATGCCGACCACGTGCCCGATCCATATTATGGTGGAGCCGAAGGGTTTGAGTATGTACTCGATCTACTGGAGGATGCTTGCGCAGGATTGTTAGATCGTATTTCGCAAAGCAACTAATACTAATCCTTTTCTTAATAATGCGGATCAGGAATTGAATCCTGTTCATTACCGCCGGGTTATGAACTAAAAAAACAGGGTAGTGGTGTATATTGTTTACAAATGATGTATGTTCCTAAAATAGTCGTATACTGAACCTAATTCAGTCGTATAGTGAATGCCATTCAGTCGTATACTTAATAGGGTTCAGTCGTATACTGAATAGGGCATGGTTTAATAATATTGATAATCAGGAAGTTGCAAAGATTTGTGCTGCTATTGATAAATTCTGACAAATCTCTGCGATATATAGCGCAGCTACTTTATCGCCTATCACTTTACCACCTTACCACTCTTTTATTCCTTCTGCACCGGTTAAATTCAACTCCTGATTCGCATTAATAATGGATAGATGCCGGAGCTGTAGATGCTAATTTGTTCCGAGTATAACTAATGACGCTTGCTTAGTGAAAAACCTGTTTGTCCTGATAGAACCTCTTATCTTCATTCAGGCTACATGTAGCGTCTACACCTGCACTTTGCAGAGTCTCAGCAATGTCATTCAGTGTTCGCCGGGATACCCTGCCTATGTAGTAAAGACGATAGTGATAATCTTTGTCCAATATTTCCATCACATGTGTGAAAGCCTGTTCGCGTGCAAAGTCAAAGTTGACTTTAAGTATCTTTTCGTAGGGATACACTATCTCACGCCCTACACTATATATTCTGAGACTTTTATTGTCTACTTTCAGATAGCAGAAGCGTGTCATCAGCATGTGCATGAAGTAGATACTCAGACCGAACGAAATGATGCCCAGAATATATGCCCACCAACTTCCGAATGCAATAGCCTGATATCCCAATATCATGAACGTGATGAAAAGCACAAAGAAATAAAACATATAGAGTGACGGGCGCTGATAGGTAGTCGCCGGAATTTCCGCCGCTGTCCGTTCCCGCGAGATAGAATTATCAAAAGGTATGTTCTGCGAAACCAGATAGCGGATAATAGAAGATGGCTTCTGAAACGGGCGAACATAAAAAGCCTTTTGGCTACCCTGTTTCAGGTGTAATGTCAAGATGCCCGCACCATATTTATCCTTGACCTTCAGATTGCTTTTGCGTGGAACCTCGCGAAAACGCTTCATGAAACTGAAACTCTGGATGTCATGCAGCCGGACACCTTTGTGTTGCAGAAGGCTTTTGGTACGTTTTTGGTCTTGGGCAGTTGTTTTCATATTTCTTATTTTTTAAGTTCGGGATAACTGATACGGGTATGGTAAATCGTTTTCAATTTTTCTTTGAAAACTGATTTTACGGTGGCGATATCCTTGAAGGTGATAGGGCATTCTTTGAAGTAACCTTCTTCTACTTGCGAATCAATAATCTTGTCCACCAGGTTATTGATACTATCTTCCGTGTATTCGGGCAAACTGCGGGAGGCGGCTTCCACAGCATCTGCCATCATTAAGATAGCTGTTTCACGAGTGAATGGATTCGGGCCCGGGTAAGTGAATAATTCTTCATTCGGTTCTTCGTCCGGGTGCTCGTTCTTCCAGGAAATATAGAAATATTTTGTCTTTCCCCGTCCGTGATGAGTACTGATAAAGTCCTTAATAACCTTAGGCAGATTATGTTTGTCGGCAAGTTTCAATCCATCTGTCACGTGACTGATGACTACTTGCGCACTTTGTTCATAACCTAGATTTTTATGTGGATTGACTCCTCCTGATTGATTTTCGGTGAAGAAAGCCGGATTTTCCATTTTCCCGATATCATGATATAAAGCTCCGGTACGCACCAACTGACTTTTGGCGCCGATACGGATAGCTGCTTCCGCTGCTAGATTGGCTACCTGCATGGAGTGTTGGAATGTTCCGGGCACAGTCTCGGACATTTGACGCAGTAAGTCGTTATTAATGTTTGAAAGCTCTACCAAAGTAACGTTGGAAGTAAATCCGAACGTTTTTTCCAATAAGAATAATAATGG
>OHTD01001092.1_pt1 | contig 12885 bp, 9 predicted proteins | sample 1578871 | NCBI WGS metagenome assembly OHTD01 (sample SAMEA3879574, study PRJEB24766) | human gut metagenome | biome: human-associated habitat; feature: feces | place: USA | collected 1985/1987 | reverse complement strand
AGCCATACCGCACCGATGCCCAGCCATTGCAGGTAATCCAGCCGGGAGATCAGACCGGGGATGTCCCCGATGCCGTCGCCGTTGGAATCCTGAAAGCTGCGGGGATATATCTGATAGAACACACGTTCCTTCCACCAGGGATGTTTCATGGAATCGTTCACTCCTTCACAATGAGATCGTCAATAACCGGCAGCGTGCCCCGCGCCGCCGTAAAGCAGGGCAGCGACCCGCCCAGCAGCGCCAGCCAGGGCAGGCTGTAGGGCAGCAGAAGCGCCATTACCGCCGTCAGCGCAAGGGCAAGCAGCAGCCAGCCAAGCACCAGAGCGGGGCAGCGAAAGGTCAGGCAAATCGCGTTTTTCAGCAGCGCCGGGAGCTTCAGCTCCACCCGCGCCTGCATCTGAAAGGCCAGAGCGCCGATGCACCACAGCAGATAGCTGCCAATCAGGCAGAAGCAGGCCAGCACCGCCCCGACTCCCGCCCCCTCTGTAAGCTGGAAATAGAACCAGCCGCCGTAAAGAATTGCCGCCGGACCGGCGAAAAAGAGCAGCCCGAGAGGAAGCGACGGGAGAAAATTGGTGCGGAAGCTGTTCAGAAAGCGGCGGTACGGCTGTTTTTCCTCCAACAGCAGACTCTGGCAGGCGCGGCATAATGCCGTCCATCCTGCGGGAGCCGTCAGCACCGGCAGGCAGGTCAGCAGAAAAAGCAGATTCAGCACCATCAGCGGCAGCAGCTTTTCAAAGCACAGCCGCACGAAGCCGGCGGTTCTATAGTCTCTCTGCATCGCCGCGGTTCCTCACTTCCTTGTAATACTCCGAGGGACTCATGCCCGTTTTCTTCCGGAACAGCTTTGAGAAATAATACCGGTCGTCGATCCCCACCAGGTACGCGATCTCCTGAAACGGCAGATCCGTGGTCGCAATCAGCTGCTGGGCGTTATAAATGCGCAGCGTGTTGAGATATGTAAAGATCGGCGCGTCGGTCAGCTTGGAAAAGGCACGGTTCATGTAGTCGAAATTCATCTCGAAGACATCTTCGATCTCCTGGCTCGACAGCGGCCGCGTATAATTTTCGTTGAGGTAATGGAGCAGCCGCTCGGCCACGACTTCCGACTTTTTCAGTTTCTTCCCCTGAGCAGCGCCCCGCGCCAGCAGGTGCTCATGTGCCACTTCCAGAAAGAACGAATGCAGCAGCGCGGCGGTGCGGCGCTTGTAGTGCTCCTCCCGGGCATTGTAGCAGTCCAGCGCGGTGCGGAGTATCGTATTGAATTCACTGCCCGGCAGGTGAAACTGCTTCGGAAGATAGGTGATGGAGTCGGTGGGGTCGGCTTCGTCCAGATTGTAGCTCACAAGGCTCAGCCTGCGCTTTTCCGCAAGCAGCGACATGGCCGCGTCCTCATTCTTCATCCGCGCCATTTCCGGGTGGGTGAAATGGGCATAGTAATAATTGCAGGCCGCACGCTGATAGCCCTCGTGGCACAGCCCCGGCTCAAGCAGGAAGAAATCCCCCGCCTTGAGGTGATAGAAAATGCCGTCCTCCTGCAGATACATATTCCCGTCACGGATCACATACAGGACATACTCGTCGATCGTCCGGGAAAAGTGGATCCACGGCTCGGTGTAGTTGATCCGCCCCAGCATCCGTACACGGGGAAGCAGATCTGCATTGTAAGACAGAAGCATCGTCATTCCTCCAGTTGCACCCACACGGCAGTCCAGCAGCGCACGTCGGGCAGCTTTACGGTATAGATGCAGCCGTTCTCCGTTTGCTCCGCCGTGTAGGGAAGCTTTTGCGCCGCCAGACACTCGCTGTCCGGCGAGGCACAGTAGATGCCGCGCACCGGCCGGTCAAGGCGGATGGCCGCCGAAATGCCCGCTGCCGGGGTTGGTTCCCGCTTTCCCTCATTCCACATGGCGTTGTTGCCGGTCAGGTTGATCAGGTGGAGGGTCAGCCGGTCACGGGATTCACGGAGGAGCGTCCAGACCGTGTCCGCCTGTCCGTCCGTGGAGAAAGCGCAGGCATCGGAGAAGAAACGGACGTCCTCGTTAATGCCGCCGGAGGCCGTCTTGCCAACATCCATACCGGGATCATTATATAACAAATCCTTGTATCTGACAAGAAAATCGCAATTCCGCTGCACGATTGGAAGAAAGCTTTCCCGCAGGTGGGCGTAGTTGACATAATAACTGTCCCGCAGCAGGCTGCGGTTCTCGCCCAGAACGAGCTGCGTACCGCCGGAGGCAGAGATCACCGCCCACGCAAGACGGAATGAGCGCTCTGCCGCGTCCATATCCTCCCCCTGAAACGCCTTCAGATAGGCGGCAAGGATGACGTTCCGGTGGGACAGCAGCCGCGCTTCCCGAATCAGGCGGTAAAGGTCAAAATAGGTATCGTGGGGCGGCCAGACTTCGATATACACTGCATCCTGTGCCGCCGCGGCGACGGTTTCCGTCGGCCAGTTATTGACGGCGTTGAAGATCACGCCGCCGTCGGCCGCTTCCTCGCGGACGGCCTGCGCCGCCGCGTCGATCAGGCGCGGGAACTCGTCCGCCAGCTCCACGGGGCGGTGCTCCGCGTCCCAGATCCGTTTTGGAAAGCCATAGGTATCCATGTGGATGCCGGAAAAGCCGAAGCGCACGGCACTGCGGAATTCCTCCACAATATGCTTCGCCCAGCCGCAGGAGGACGCCACATTCATATAGTACAGCCACCCGGCAAAGGTCATCGGCTGACCGCCCATCGTGTACATTCCCCACGTTGGGTGCGCTGCAAAGGTGTCCTTTGTTGCCGCGTAAACCGCGCCGTAGGCCAGCGGGCGGATGCCGCAGGCTTTGCAGTGTTCGATCTTCTTCGAGATGACGCTTAAGTCCGTCTGACGCCCCATCGGGTCGTCGTATTGCTCGGTGGGGGGCAGAAGCCGGTCATGCCGGTACATCCAGTCGTAAAACTGCACCGCGTTCAGATGCAGATCCCGCATCCACTCCACGTCCAACCTGTCCCCATCGCCGGAGGAAAAATCCGACAGGAAGCCGTAGCGAATTTCGGCTCTGCGGTCGGAAACCACATCAAACGCGCCTTCCCAGACGCCGTCTTCCGTGCTGATGCGCACACCGTAGCCGCCCACCGGCACATCCGTCAAGACCAGTGTGTCGTCCTCCCGAACGGCTTGCAGCGTGACCGGACGCTCCATACGGAAGAACGTCGCTGAAAGAAGCGCCGAATGCGCCGGCAGGATCAGCCGAACCGGCTCGCCGGGCAGATATTGTGCTTTGTCAAAATGGCAGGTGATTTTCTGCATTGGCTTATCCTTTCACTGCTCCCTGAGTCAGTCCGCCCACGACCGTTTTCCGCTGGAAAACCACAAACAGAACGATCACAGGGATCAACGCCATGATTGACGCAGCAAACACCCACTCCCACCGTGTCGCATACTGTCCGTTCAGCCGCTGGAGCAGCAGCGGGAAGGTGATCATTTTCTCATTCGCGCCCACCAGAACCTTCGCCGTAAAGTATTCCTCCCAGAAGCCCTGGAAGGCAAAAATGGTCATGGTGCCCACCGCCGGGGCAGAGAGGGGCAGCATTACCCGGAAGAAAATGTCCTTGTGACCGCCGCCGTCCAGCAGCACCGACTCCGCCAGCGAGCTTGGCAGGCTGCGGAAAAAGTTGCGCAGGAAGAAGGTGTGCCCGCAGACATTGGTCGCAACGTAGATCAGAATCAGTCCCGCCCGGGTGCCGATCAGGCCGTTGGGCAGGCCGGGAAGCGTAAGCTGCTTAAGCACCAGAAACTGGGGGATGATATTCAAAAAACCCGGCATCATCAGCGTAAACAGGTAAACCGCAAACAGCTTGTCGCGCCCGGGAAAACGGATGCAGGCAAAGCCGTAGGCGGAAAGCGTCGAAACAAATACCGAGATCATAACGGTAATGACGGTATTGATCACACTGTTTGCCAGTGCCGTCGGGAAAATGTCCATACTGAGAATGTGCCGGTACGCCGAAAAGTCCAGCCGCGTGGGGAAAAGCTTCGGCGGATAGGGCAGCACATAGCTGAACTCCTCAAAGGAGTTCGTGATCATAAAGAAGAACGGAACGGAGAAAATCAGCAGCGATGCGATCAGAATGACCCACAAAACCGTCTGCCCGAGGATCTCCGTTGCTTTTTTGCCGCGGAGCTTCATTTCTATCCCTCCTGTTCCACGTTGTCCAGCTTGAAGACGCGATTGAGAATGATCGTCAGCGCAACGATCGTCACGGCGGAGATCATGCCGATGGCGGAAGCCTCGCCGAATTCGAACTGATTGAATGCTCTGTCATACAGCAGGTATTGCAGCACCGAGGTCTTCCCGTTGGGGTCGCCGCCGGTCAGCATCATGACCTGGATGAAGACGTTGAAGGAACCGATGATCATATTGACCATCACGTAAAAGGTCGTGGGGCGAAGTCCCGGCATCGTAATATGCCAGAATTTTTTCCACAGACCCGCGCCGTCCAGCTCTGCCGCCTCGTAGCGCTCCTTAGGAATTCCCTGCAATGCCGCGAGGTAGACCAGCATCGACCAGCCCACGTTTTTCCAGATGCCCATCAGCCAGATTGCCGCGTTGCCCGACCATTCCCGCAGCAGCCAGGGCACATAGTCGTCCATGACGTGGAGCACATCCACCAGCAGGTAGTTGATCAGGCCGCGGTCGGAGTTATTGAACATATACTGGAACACCAGACTGACGATGACCCACGAGGTGATGACCGGCAGATAAAAGCCGACGCGGAAGATCGTCTGCCCCCGCCTGAGGTTGTTGATCAGGTAGGCAAACAGCATTCCGCCCAGCAGAATGAACGGCACCGTCACCAGCGCGTACAGGAAATTGTTCCGGTAAGCGTACCAGAAGCGGGAGCCGCCGGACAGAACGTTTTTAAAGTTTTCCAGACCGATGAACGTGATCTCGCCCTGCACGATCCTGTACTCAGACAGCGCGATCCGGATGGTAAAAAACATCGGATAGATGACGAACGCCAGCACCAGCAGCAGGCCGGGAAGGACGAAGGGTGCTGCCGCCGCATAGGCCCGAAGGCCCTTTTTGACGGATGATTTTCCACATACCGGGGATGGTTCATGCTGCAGCAGCTTCATTGGCGCTGCCTCCTTTTTTCCAAGGGAGCGCAGAACCCTCCGGCTCTGCGCTCCTGATATTTTGGGTATTCAGAGTTTCCCTTAGGAAAGCTGCCCGTCGATCTTTGCTGCGGCGTCGTGCATCGCCTGCGCAGCGTCAGCGCCCTCTACGAAGATGCTGGTCACCATTTCGCTCCAGATCTCCTGGATCGCGGCGTTGTTGGGGGAGGGAATTCTCGCCTTGGCGGATTCCATCTGCTTCATGTAAACCGACCACACCGGGTTATTCTTGACCGCGTCGTTCTCCACAAGGGACTTGAGGATGGGCAGCTGACCGGCCTCCAGCATGGCAAGCTGTACTTCCTCGCTGGTCATGAATTTCGCGAATTCATAGGCGGCGTCCTTCTGCTTGCTGGTGGAGAAAACAGCGATGTCCTCGCCGCCGACAACGGAAGCGCTGCGGCCTTCGTAGGTGGGAATGGTCGCGGCAACGATGCCCTTTGCTTCGCAGTCATCATAGGAGCCGAAGTACCAGGGGCCTTCAAAGAACATGGCATATTCGCTGTTGATGCCGTCCCACGCATCCACGGAGCCGTCCACATCACGGATGGTGAAGATCTTCTGGTTGTGCAGCTCGATCAGCTTGTTCATGGCGGCGATGCTGGCGTCGCTGTCCAGATAGCCGGTCGCCTTCGTAAAGCCGTCGTCGGTCAGCGTGCCGCCAAACAGCCAGAAGTAGGGGTACATATCCCAGTCGCCCACGCCGGAAACGTTCAGACTGTAGGTGCCGCGATCCTTGGCCGCTTCGATGAAGGCTTCCATCGTCTCGGGAACATCATCCAGACCAATTTCCTTCAGCACGTTCTTGTTGACGACTGCGGCCTTGCAGTTGGTGTCCAGCGGCAGGCCGTAATACTTGCCCTGGTAAAGATTGGTGGACAGGGGCGCGTCCAGATAATCGCCGGAGATCTCCGCGAAGTCCGCGTAATCGCTCAGGGCAACCAGACCGCCCTGCTTGGCATAGGCCGCGATGTTGGCAATGTCAACACGGGCAACGTCGGGGCTCATGCCGGTGCCGAAGGAGGTGACGATCATCTCGTGGAACTGACCGCCGTCCTGGCGCACCGCGTCGATCTTGATGTTCGGATGAGCCTTCTCCCACAGCGGCAGAACCACGTCTTTAAACTGGGCTTCTTCCGCGTCGCCGTAGGTGTGCCAGAAGGTCAGAGTGATTTCTTCGTCCGCCGGGGTGCTGTCCTTTGCCGGCTCTGCCTTCTCAGTTGCCTCCGCTTTTGCGGGCTGTTCGGTCTTTCCTGTGCAGCCGGCCATGCACGCCGTCAGAAGCGCGGCGGCCAGAAGCAGCGCAAGCAGTTTTGCAAGTTTGTTTTTCATGTTGATCCTCCTTACTTTTGTTGAACGTGTTTCGGCGTACATACAGATATCCGCCGGTGAAGAAGGTCGGACAGCGTCGCGCGATGGTATTTTTCCGCCATCCGGACTTTGCATCAGAGCTGTCGGTCGTCTATCCATATTGTACAGTTTTTTGGCGGGATTGCAATACGGTAACCCCTGTATTTTGCCTCCGCCGTTGGTCGATATGACCAACTTGCTGTGCTTATTATCCATCTTTTCAGTGCATTCTGTAAATGGGCGCTGGCGACTTTATTTGTATTTCAGCGACTTTTTTGTTCCGGCAAATAAAAAAGGGCGCGCCGCAAAACGCACCCGGGAAACACCACATCTGTCTCCCAGGAAGGGGGCTGATGTGGTGCTTACGTCAGAATGGAGTTGGAATGAAGATAGTTAAGGCTAAGGCATGTCGGAATTTGTGAACGGAAATTGCTTTGCTTTTCGCGGATATGTAGACAGAGCCAACCCCCAAAACGTCTGCATCTAAAGTGTTTTTTTATGATAATTTCAGGAGAAATCAACTGAGATTTGTTCGAAAATCAAAGGTAAAATGTGAACGCGATTTTTTGCAGTTTCATAGATGCAAACACGCTGTGATGCATCTTTTGAACTGTATCAGCCACATGCGCTCAGAGATTGAGCAGCGCCCTTTTTGTTTTCGGAGGAAATTTGAAAAAGGGCGCTGATTTTGTATAGAGTTTTCAGAAATTTATCATTTGGAAACCTGCCGGGATTTTTGTGGTGTGAAGCCATAAGAATCCCGGCTTTTTTCATTTTCAAAAAGGGCGCCGGAGAATATGGAGGTATAAAGTGAAGGATCAAACGAGTTCCAAATCTATGAGAACTGTTCCGGAATACCGTTCCCATACAGGCCCTCCCGGTTTTGCAGAAAAGCCTGTATAAGCATATCGTATCCTTCTATCAGGGCAGCACGGCGCAGCTCGGCTATTTCAGAAAGGCAAAGGATAATCAGAAAGAGGTCGACGTGGTCATTGAGCTGCCCCGTGAAAAGATTCTCTGTGAGGTAAAATACCGCAACAACTCCCATATACCTGCTACGGACGCCATCGTCGAACTCTGCAAGGATGAAAGTGCAAAGGTCACAAGCGCATTTCTCATCACGAAACAGTTGGATGATTTCGGCATTGCAAAGCACGAAACCCATGTGCCGATTTTGCGAGTGCCTGCCATCGCATTTCTGTATCTGCTTGGAAAGGCGGAGGCAGACGGACAAAACGGAAAAATGTAATACCAATGGCACAATGCCCGCTTGTCACAACAGGCGGGCATTTTTCTGTCAGATTCATTGGTGAGTGGTCTTGCGCTCATACTTTTATCTGACGGATGTGCCTGCATATTCTATTTCCCAAAATCAGAAAAATTCAATTTTGGGAAATAGAAAGTCAACTTAATCAAGAGCGTCCCGCTTCCTGCACAGGCTTCGGGGCGCTTTCACATGCCGCTCCTTTACATAGAGCACCTAATTCCGGGTGCTCTAAATTTTTACCCGAAGGAGGCAGCCCTATGCCGAGTAAATATCAGGAATACAGGCAGATGGCAGACACCGCGGAGCAGCAGCTTACCAGCAGCTACAAAAGCTGGACGCAGTTCCTGCGCACAGCGGCGCGGCTCTATAAATATCCATACAACGAACAGGTCATGATCCACGCCCAGCGGCCGGACGCGACCGCCTGCGCCGAGTACGATTTCTGGAACAAAAAGATGCCTACCGGGAGAACCGGGAGCTTTTACGATTCCATTTCCACCGCCCGCAGGCGCTTCTTACACGCATGGAAGATTCCGTAGGCGGTACGGTATATTTGGAGGACGGCAAGCCTTTCATTATCGAAAGCATCGGCCTTTTTGATATTTCTCTCCGTGACCCGACGCTTCTCTACCCTATCTCCCGTGCGGAGAGCAGGGAGAGTTTTGCACGGCTTATGGAACGGTATCCGCAGCCGGAACAGGCATCCACCTACACCGAGGAAACCGTGGCGGTGTATCCCGGTGACAAAAATAACCTCTCCTATGATGTGGAGATTCGCACTCTGCGCTTTGACGAGCCGGAGCATGACCCGCCCTCTGCGGAACCTGTCGAGCCTGAACTGCCCGCCATGAGCGAGGAAGAAGCTCTGATTCTGGAGCAGGAAGGGCGCGCGGCGTTTTCAGAAATGGGCGAGTTTGTGCCTGATTTTGATGACGCCATTTCTCAGGCTGAGATCGACGAGCCTCCCGCACACCGTCCTGCGGTATCCATCCCCATTGACGGCGAGTGGCAGGACTTTCCCAGCGCCGCCGCTGCGGAGCAGGCCGCTTATGCCGACTTTAAGGCGGAAAGCCATCGCAATGCGCAGAATTTTCACATCACCGATGATGCCCTCGGCGTCGGCGGCGCAAAGGCGAAGTTCCGGGCGAATATGGCGGCAATCAATCTCCTGAAGGAGCTGGAGTTTGAGGGCTTACAGGCCAGCCCGGAGCAGCAGGAAATCCTCTCCCGCTATGTGGGCTGGGGCGGTTTGGCAGATGCGTTCGATGATAATAAGCCAAACTGGTCGGACGAGTTTGCAGAGCTGTACGCCACACTTTCCCCGGAGGAATACGCTGCCGCCCGTGCATCTACGCTGAACGCCCATTACACCAGCCCCACCGTCATCAAGGCAATCTATGAAGCGGTCGGCAATATGGGCTTCCAGACCGGCAACATTCTGGAGCCGTCTATGGGATCGGCAACTTCTTCGGCCTGCTGCCGGAGCAGATGCAGGGCAGCAAGCTCTACGGCGTGGAGCTGGACAGCATCACCGGGCGCATTGCCAAGCAGCTTTATCCCAAGGCGGACATTACCATCGCAGGCTTTGAGACAACGGACAGAAAAGACTTCTATGACCTCGCCGTGGGCAACGTCCCGTTCGGACAATATCAGGTAGATGACCGGGCTTATAACAAATCTCCCTGTTCGTCAAGTTTGTATAAACGCGGGCATTGCTTGCCAAGTGTTGATTCTTTCTGCCCGAGGTAATCACCTAAGGCTTCATGCTTTGTGCTCTTGGAGATTCTTACGGTACTGCACCGGCGTCTGCCCAACGTTCCTTTTGAATTGCGTCTGAAAATGACTTTGGCTGGAAAAGCAGAGATAGCTGCTGATCTCGCCAAGGGATTTTTCCGTGAATCGAAGCAAAGACTTTGCTTCCTGTATGCGACATTGCGCAATATAAGCGCCGATCCCCATTCCCAGCTCCTGCTGAAATTTCCGAAACAGATACGCCCGGCTCATTCCGGAAAAAGCAACGACATCTTCTGCCTGAATGGGTTCGTTGATATGGGAATTGATAAACTGCATACAGGTGTATACTTCATGTGAAATATTGGCGGGAAGCTTTTGCTGAGCGACCCGGCGGGCAAAGTCTATAGGCATATTGTATTGCAGATTTTTGATGGCATCCTCAGACTGCATTTTTTCGCACTCCTGAATATAAGTATCGATCAGCTGATAGGTCTGCTCGATGTCCAGGCCGCCGGGGATGGCAGCTGCCTTCCCAATCATGGTAGCCCATCCGATGAAAATGTTCTTTGCCTGTCGCAGAGGAGTTTCTGCCAATTTTCCTTCCTGAACCGTAGGCGAGCTTGCCGTGGCAAGAAAAAGCTGCTCCAGTTTTTCTGCGTCACCGTTTTGGATCATCGTCAGCATCTGCTGTTCAAATTGATAGGTGCCGTGCTGCCGACGTTCTTCCCGCTCCTGATAGGTTTGCCGGGAGTGACGCTGCGCGATCACTTTCTGAAACTGGGTATCGGTAATGCCAAAGGCCTGACCGATATCCAGTTTTTCGCCGGTAAAGGTAAAATGAAGAAAGAGCAAAAGATTCAGAAATTGATTATAGGTGTATTGGGGAATGCTGCGCAGAAAGGATGCAACTTCCTCGTAACGGCTGATGGGAAGCATGTTTTTCCGAATATAGGAACGAATGAATTCTTCTGTCACCGGCGTGCTGTATGCCGGCCCCAGAACAAAGGCGTGCAGCCCATCGCCGCATGTTACAAGTCCATAGTACCCCGTATCGGAGGAAACATAGACAGAAGGGCTTTTGTATCCTGTCATCTTGGAAAAAACAAATGGGTAAGGGTCTCCTTCTTCATAAAATCCGGAGGCGCAGACAAAGTGCTCCCTTTCATACATGGCAATGGGAAGATAGTGGGAAGCATAAAAAATCTCGCAGAAATTCTGATAGTTTTTCATAAAACTCGCCTCCGTAGATAAATATATAAAATTATAGACTATTATGCAATACAAAGCAATGGGCAATTTGTATAATATGAGTACAAACTTCCCCAATTATCTCTGGATTTCTGTGTGGAATTGCTTAAAGAAAGGACGAAGTCCATGACCATTGATTTGAACAAAGGATGGTTCTTTTGCAAAGAGGACGGCATACCAGTGGAAACGGATCTGCCGCACGACGCCATGCTGGCAGAAGCCCGTGACAGAATCTGTCGGAACGGAGTCAATACCGGATATTTCCCCGGCGGAAAATATCGGTATGAGAAGCGATTTGTTCTGGAAGAAGCGGCGGTCGGGAAATCCATCGTCCTGCATTTTGAAGGCGTCTATCAGAATTGCAGAGTCTATCTCAACGGCCTTGCGGTCGGCGCGCACCACTACGGTTATACCGCCTTTGACGTGGACATTTCCAATGCCGTTCAGGCGGGAGAGAATCTGCTGCGCGTTACGGTGAACAATTCGCTGGAGCCGAACTGCCGCTGGTATTCCGGTTCCGGCATCTATAGACCGGTAACGATGTGCATCCAAGACAAAAATCATATTTCCGGCGTGCATCTGGAAACTTTGGACATTCACCCGGCAAGGGTGCGAGTGGAGATAACAACGACCCGGCCTTGCGATGTGACCGTGGAATTTTACGACGGTGATACCCGTGTAGCTTCCGGCGCTCCGGGGGTCTTGGAAATTCCGGATGCGAAGCTGTGGAGTGCGGAGAACCCATATTTATATCGCGTTCTGGTGAGAACCGATACGGATGAGCAAACGATTTTCTACGGGATCCGGAATCTCGCCTGGAGCGCCGAAACCGGACTGACTGTTAATGACGAGCCGGTACTTCTCCGGGGCGGCTGCATCCACCATGACCACGGTGTCCTTGGTGCCTGCGAATATCAGGATGCAGAGGAGCGGCGGATTCGGATTCTGAAAGAAAGCGGGTTCAACGCCGTCCGCATGGCCCATAACCCGGCCTCTCAAACCACGCTGGAGATCTGCGACCGGCTAGGAATGTACGTGATGAACGAGACCTTTGACGGATGGTACATTCCCAAGACCTACCACGATTATTCCCGGTGGTTTGAGACGGATTGGAGATCGGACGTAACAGCCATGGTGGAATCCTCACGGAACCACCCCTGCGTCATCATGTATTCCATCGGCAACGAAGTTTCGGAAACCGCGACACCAAAAGGCGTGGAGGTCTGCAAACGGCTGACGGAATTTGTCCACAGTCTGGACAACACGCGCCCTGTCACAGCAGGCGTGAATGTGCTGCTGAACGTTTATGCCAGTATGGGTATGGGTGTATACAAGGACAAGGGAGATTACAAACCGGAACCGCTTCCGCCAACGCGGGGGTATCGGGAAAAAAAGACCGGATCAGCCTTTTTCAACGCCATGACGCAGAAGCTGGGAAAGCTGATGTTCTTTATGGCCGCCGGGAAGCGGGGCGACAAAGCCTGCCGGGGCGCTGCTGAAAGCCTGGACATTCTGGGGCTGAACTACGCTTCCTCCCGATACGACCCGGATGTCCGGAAGTACCCGAATCGGATGATGGTCGGTGCGGAGACCATGGCGGCGGATCTGCCCTACAACTGGGAGCGGGTAAAAAAATATCCGCAGCTCATCGGAGATTTTGTCTGGTCGGCGTGGGATTATCTGGGGGAAGCCTGCATGGGCTGGATCTATGAAAGCTACAAGGGGCTGCCGCTGCTTGCCAATCAGGGGATGATCGATATGACCGGAAAGCCTCTGGCGGCGATGGCGTATCTGCAAGTGGTCTGGGGACTTCGGAAGGAACCGTTTATCGGCGTGCATCCACTGAATCACGCAAAAGAGTCTCCGACAAAAGGCTCCTGGCAGTTTACGGATGCCATAGACAGCTGGAACTGGCCGGGTTACGCGGATACAAAAGCGACGATCGAAGTCTACGCGCCTGGGAATGCGGTGCGGCTGTTACTGAACGGGAAGGAAATCGGAACGAAACGGCTGAAAGACTTCAAGGCAGTCTTCACCACGCGATATCAGCCGGGGACGTTGACGGCGGAGGCGCTGGACGCTGGCGGGAGGGTGCTATCCTCCTACAGCCTGTCCTGCGGAA
>OHTD01001087.1_pt1 | contig 12915 bp, 9 predicted proteins | sample 1578871 | NCBI WGS metagenome assembly OHTD01 (sample SAMEA3879574, study PRJEB24766) | human gut metagenome | biome: human-associated habitat; feature: feces | place: USA | collected 1985/1987 | reverse complement strand
ATGCCTACACCACGGGCGCGCTGGGCACGGCACTGGACACCATCTCCTATGGCTATGGCGACAGCTCTTGGAAGGATCTGCTGACCAGCTATGACGGACAGGCATTGACCACCGATGCCATCGGCAACCTGACCAATGACGGCACATGGAGCTACAGTTGGCAGCACGGCCGCCAGCTGAAGCAGATGTCCCGCCCCGATGCTTCCGGCGACACGGAAATGATCCGCTTCCGCTATGACTCCAGCGGGCACCGAATCGGCAAAGACAGCGGCGTCTATCACATCAGCTATTCCGGCGGCGAGGCCGTCTACGCGGGCGAGACTACGCGGACAAGCTACTCCTACCTCGGTGACACGCTGACGCAGGTCAACATTGACGCGCCCACCGGCAGCACGTCCCTGCACTTCACCTACGACGAGATCGGCCCCATGTCCGTCACCTATAATGGCGCGGAATACTTCTATCTGAAGAACGCGCAGGGCGACGTGACCGGACTGGTCAACAGCAGCGGCACGCAGGTGGTGGCGTACACCTATGACGCATGGGGTAATCCGCTGACCACCACCGGCACCATGGCCGACACACTGGGTAAGCTGAACCCCTTCCGCTATCGCGGGTACTTCTATGATACCGAAACGGGACTGTATTTCCTCCAGAGCAGATACTATAACCCCGAAACCGGACGGTTTATCAATGCGGATAGCTATGCTCTTACAGGGCAGGGCGTTCTCAGCGGGAATATGTTTGCATATTGCGGAAACAATCCCATCGTTTTATCAGATTCAACAGGAAACCTGCCATTCTTTGCGATTACAGCAGCCCTCGGCGCTGTAGTTGGTGCAATTGCTGGCGGTATAATTGCAGCAAAACGCGGTGCCAATGTATGGAAAGGAATTGGCATTGGCGCCGTTGCAGGTGCGTTGATTGGTGCAGGAGCGGGTATGGCCACTGGCGCAGCGTTAGCAGGAAGCTTAACAGCTTCAACAGGCGCAGTTGTAAAGGGCGGGAGTACCCTAATAGCAACGATTGGTTCAGGCGGCTTTGGTGCTGGTGGAACGTATATTGCCAACAATCTGTCGCAGGTGTCGAATAGATTAGCTCCGTCTTCACAAGTAGCCGCAAGCAAAATGCAGGATATTGCATCAAAAGGCAAAGCAGGGGAAGTGGCTTCTGGGATCACAAAGAACACGATGCATATCCCTTCGCTTACAAACACAGCTGCATATCGAATCCCGGATGGATTAACGGAAACCGTTTTATCTGAGGTGAAGAATTATTCTGGAACACTATCATATACAAACCAATTGAGAGATTTCGCCCTGTATTCGCAAAGTAAAGGCCTTGAAATGCATTTATATACCAACGCTCGTTTAACTGGCCCATTACAGCGAGCTGTAGATAGCGGTTTATTGCAAGTATTCCCTTTGAATTAGAAGGAGTGGCATCGTGAGCAGCTATGATATTAACAGCAATCCGTCTTTGGTAAAGCACTTATTAGAGCAATATAAGGCTGAAGAAAAGAAGCTGGAAGGTGACCCAAACAGTGTCCTTCTTGCGTTCAAGCAGGAACTATTGGATTTAGGGTTTCGCTTTCAAGTTTTAAATCAGGCGGAAGGCTTCATGCCAAAGCACAAAGATAGCATTCTCCCGATTGTAATTAAATATTATAAAAAGGCGAGGCTAAAAAGGGAAAAACAATATCTGTTAAAGTGGTTTCATCATAGAGGATTAGAGGAAGTAGTACCTATGCTCTTGGAAGATTACTGCTCTGATGATCTCAATGTTGACAGATGGGCAATTGGGGATTGCCTATATCAGATTCGGTCAAAAAAGCACATCGCCGACTATTTAAGAATTATATCTGATGCTTCATACGGGCAAGACAGGCAAATGGTTATTTTGCTTGTTGGAAAATTAAAAGTGGAAGCCGCGATTCCTGTGCTAATTGATTTATTGGAAGATGAAGGAGTAAGATTACAAGCAATTGCCGCTTTGGGAGACTTTAAACGAGATGAGTTGCGCCCGTACTTTGAACGTTTTCAAAATTCGAAGCACCCGGGGTGGCGCAAGTATGCCAAATCCGCATTAAAGAAATTGGACGCCTAATAGCGACTATCAATTCTATCTACTGAGGTGTGCCGTGCAAACTCTGCATGGTACACCTCAGTTAGAGTTGCGGCACGCAGGTGGTGGCGTACACCTATGACGCATGGGGCAATCCGCTGACTACCACTGGCACCATGGCGGACACGCTGGGCAAACTCGACCCCTTCCGCTACCGCGGGTATGTCTATGACACGGAGACGGGGCTGTACTACCTCGGCAGTCGGTACTATAACCCCCAGTGGGGTAGGTTTGTGAATGCGGACTCGGAGAGTTTGGTTACAGCATCCCCTGATAGTGCAATTTGGGACAAAAACCTGTTTGCGTATTGCGACAACAACCCCATTACTCGTATTGATGCTAACGGCGGCTGGTGGCATGTTGCCATTGGTGCTGCTGTGGGCGTAATTGCTCAATATGCTACAGATGTCACAATCAATCTGCGTCAAGGAAAGTCTTTCATTGATGCACTTTCACCAAGATCGTCACTCGTTGACTATGGCGCAGCTGCGATAAGTGGTGCTCTTGCCGCAACGGGTATTGGAACGGGGGCATCTATTTCTGCAAATGCAGCAATAAGCGGAATTGCATATCTGTCAAATGGTAGCATATACGGCAGCGAGATTACACTTTCAGGTTTTGTGGAGGCAACTGTTGCTGGTGCAGCCGCAGGAGTTGTAGGCGGCAAAGGTGCAAACGGCGCAAAGCTACGCGGAATAACGAAAACTTCTCGCGCAGTGCTGAAGACTGCTGTATCTCAGAAAAAGGTTGCGATGTATACAAAGAAGATTGCTTCTGTCAAGAAAGACGTTGTAACTAGTACAGGGCGTACAGCCTTAGCTACATTGGCGACAAATTTTCGCAATTTGGTAAATGCTTTTAAAACAAGGAGATAATTAGTTTGAAACACCGAGTGTGCTTTTTTGTGACTTCTCCCCGAAAAGATCCTCTTCTTGCAGTCATTTGTAGTTATATTTTTTCCGGTGTAAATGTATGTGCCGCAGGTATTACGATTAAAGCAAGCTATCCTCACTACGATGCGTTTTACATAATTGGCATAGGCGTCGTGTTTTTCCTAATGGCTTCCATTACGCTTGTGGATAAGCGAAAAGAGAATCGTGATGCTCGTTATGCACTATACACGGGAATAATGCATTTTGGAATATGTGCATATCTTTCTCATATGTGGTCCAAATGGTGGATATTAATATATCTCCTTGAGGTGCTTATTTACATTTTCGCCGGACATCTTGTGAAAAGATATTATAAGAAAAAAGCTCATTAGCATATTCACAAAACTATTTACCCATAGACATCCCCACTTCATTGTCTCCTCCAAAATTACGCAAATACCACAGGCCCGGCAACCAGATTGGTTGTCGAGCCTGTGGCGATTGCTTTTATGTTCTATACGCTCCCGGAGTAACTGTCAAACCTAACCGCGTATAGCTTGTCAGTATGTAACAGGTTTTGACATATAATAGCAGATGGTAGATTATAACCTCATATATGATAAGATTTTGCACACAATTGTAGATCTATAAAACTATTCTACATGGCGCAACGACTGCAGAGAATTAAACCGCAGGATAATACCCGATTATCCTGCGCAGAAGTTAGACTTGTAGATGAATTGAAGGAGGGCTTCCGGTGAACAAGCCAAGCAAATACAACGCAGAACGAAACCTTATGGTTCACAGTAATTTTAGCTTCGATTATATTAGTTGGGAACACTGGAGTTCTGCCACAGTTGCTAATTCTCTGTTTAATGGTTCGATATTCGAGAATTGCATATTTGAAAATATCGCTTTTAACAATGCAGATTTAGAAGGCACAAGATTCTCTAACTGTAAATTCATAGAATGCTCGTTCCAAAATGCAGATATTCGATCTATTTGGATCGCGAAGTCAGATTTTTCTTTTGTCACTTTTGAAGGAGCAATGCTGTCTGATAGTGCATTTGTAGAATGCCATTTTAATAGTTGCGGATTTGACAATCTCACCCAGACAAAATGCTCATTTGATAGCTGCATTTTTGATTCATTCCAACCGCAGAACAGTTCCATAACATCAAGTTGCTATAAAAACACGTCTTTCAACAATGCGGTGTTTAAGAATGTTTTCTACTATCACCGTTTTGAGAATTGTCATATAACTAACTCAACATTTGAAGCATATCTGCTGGGATTTGTCTATGGAATCTCGTTGGAAGACTTAGAAAACTGTCGCATCACAGTAATGGGTGAAACAGAATATTATATCTCGGACTGTTTTAGTGAGTTTATTCAAGCGGTCTTTTCCCGCATTGAACAGGTTTATAATGACCGTAAGCTCTTCTTAAATATTGGCATACTTGAACTTGGTGACAATACAAAGAGTAAGGACGAGGTAATGCTAAAATGCATAGAATTGATGCATCTTCTGCTAAAGAAAAATCTCATGCTAAAGAATGAAGAAATATCGTTTTTTGGTAGTCTAGTAACCTACATGTATGAGGTAAAGGAAATTGCACCAATCACGATTTTTCTCATGGAACGTAAACTCTCTCAAATAATAGAAGAATCATCATGCACTGCAATTTCAAATACCGCATGGGAAAAAGCCAAGAGTGATTTAAATACGCTTAGAAATGCAGCCTATTTTTTGTTCCTTGAATTTACTCGTACGCTAGATATTCGCAATATTGAAGAAGAATCAATTACGCTACAAATCACATATGAGGAACAACCTGAAATCCCTCTTGTTGAAATACTGTCGGCAATGATGCCTAATTACAAGAAGCCAATACAGATAAAAACTGAGAAAGGATCATTCATAGAGTATATTGAGGCAATGTCTGCATCCTTGCCTTATATTGATGTTTTTTTGGCCCTTATAGGCGTTATAGTACCGATTGTATCTGAGGTTCGTGCAACAAAACGATCAAAAAAGGAAGATCCCCACCCCCCAAGCACCGAGAGCACAAATGTAATAATTCCTGCAATATATCTATCGCCCGGCATTACGGTGAATGCACAGAGTGAGGTGGTATCCGCAGTAAAAGTTATTGTTGAATACAACATAGTAATAGATAAGCGAAAAAAAGGTTATAATCAAAGCAATGTAAAGCGAATAAAGGTTATATCCAAAAGTTAGAATGTATCAAGGTAAGATAATAGTCTTTGCACTGATTGCCGAAATAGAAGACTATCTTGAGCAAGATTGACTCGAAAACAGGTCCCATATTCCTGACCGAATCCATTGAGCCATCCTGGATAGAACGATGTACAGGTTTTTTTGTGTAGCTGTTGAAAGAAAACGTCCCCAGTTGTCTGCTCAAAATCAATATTATCGCAGTATACTGAGATTAAACTTCCAATTGCATTGGCATCCGTTGTATGATGTGAACTTCTCAGGAAGGGAGAAATTGCTCTTATAGCTTCTTCTATCTCCGCTTGAAAACTGTTAACACATTCTTCGTAATTAGGCGTTAAGTAATGGTAGATGGATGCGTAGCAAGATTGGGGCAAATTCCCACTTAAGACATCTACCCATTGTTCCAAAAAGTCCTCGTATATATCAGATGTCACAATCCCAGAAAACTTGTAGCCATTACACGAAATAGCCTTATGTGGGCAATAAATGGAAATAAAGTGCGTAGATATGCCGATATCCCTGATCAGTTCATGCCCAGGCAATGCAAAACTCTCGTCGGCAACAACAAAAAGCTTCCGCCGAATCAAATGGCGAAGTTTCTCAATTTCATTTTGGGCAAGGTAAACCCCTGTCGAGTAGATTGGTGATGTGATCCAAACCGCATCATAGTTGCCTTGCAGGATTGTGTCAATAGGAAATACGTATTCTCCATTTCTGCGATCCATGCTTATATTTGTATAAGAAATACCTGCAGAAGTTAAAGCGTGTGCCACAGAAAAATATGAGGGATTTACAATGCACACATTATTTATCCCGTGATGTTTAAGTAAGTTTATAACATTTATTATGGATATCGTGTTATTGGGGGAGATGAGGATTGTGCTTCCTTCGGGGACAGATCCAAGTTTCTCGAGTATAGCTTGCCGAATATGAACTGGGATACTATATGTATACACATAATCAAATGCATTACCAATTTGTGGAGGGCAAAAGTGCTTTAGCTGTACATCACGAAATGATTCTGAAATGTGCCAACTCGATACATTTAGCACTTTAAATCCAGTTGTGTGTTCGTAAGTCTTTTCCAATTCACTGATATGATCTATACTTGATAGCCTATGTATAAACATATTGAGTCTCCTGAGCAATTTCTTTCGCAGGATAATCGGGTATTATCCTGCATAAAGAACCACGAAAGCCGCAGCGATGTTACTCGCTGCGGCCATTGGACTCGCTTATATGTTCATCTGGTTTCTCGGATGATAGTTGATTAGAATTTCACGTTGCTTAGCTGTAGATACATCCGTATATATCTGCGTTGTAAGTATTGAACTATGTCCCAACAGTTTCTGTATACAACGGATATCAACATTCGCCTCTACCAACGCTGTCGCAAATGAATGCCGGAACATATGGGGCGTAATATGCATCTGCGTGTCTGCACGCAGCGCATACTTCTTCACTATAGCCCGCACCGATTGCTCCGATAGCGGTCTCCCCTTTCGATTGACAAGCAGCGCACCTCTGGGACATTCACTTTGACTGCAATGTTCTCTTAGTAATTCTATTACGGACGTACTCCCTATTTGGAGAACGCGCTCTTTTGCCCCTTTACCCATTATTAGTAGCGAACCACTCTCTATGTTTATATCTGCTTTTAAAAGCTTACATAGTTCTCCCACTCTCATCCCCGTCGAAAATAAGAGTTCCAAAACAAGTGCATTTTGAATCGCGCTTTTCTTTTTTTGCCCCGATGAATCGGCGATATCTTGATAGGCCACATTGAGCATCCTTTCAATTAGCGGCATCGGAATTGTTCGTGGAAGCACTTTTGGTGTACGTATTCGAAGCTTAAGTTTTCTAAATGGATTCTCCTTGATTTGCTGATCTTCCTCCAAGTACTGCAAAAACGCTCGAAGTGATGCAATCTTTCTTCGTACACTTCTCGGTTTATACCGCATGTTTAGTGTGCCCACATACTCAAAAATGGATTCCTTAGAAATGTCATCCAACCTATTTTTAAACGAGATAAATTGTTGCAGATCCGTCCGATACGCCTTAATCGTCTTCTGGTTTAGACCTCGTTGGGTTTCACATACCGTTAAATACTGTTCCATGACACTTTTCATCATAATGCAGGACAACTCCCTTCAATAGAATAATCCTAATTATGATAAAAAGAGCTCGCGGTGTCGACTTCTTTTAGAAAATCCCATTTGATTATTATAAATAAAATTTTAATTTAGGGAGAGAAATACATGAAAATCGCCATCATACATTTGAGTGACTTCCATATTCAGGAAAATTGTCGTATCTGCAGCGCAAAACTTAATGCTTTGGTATCTGCATTAAGTGTTCTGGGTAATGTGGATCATTATGTCATTGCTTTTTCGGGTGACTTAGCTGCATCTGGAAAAATCAATGAATACAGGACAGCTAGAACTATTTTCCCGCGCATTTTTTCTGGCATACGAAAAAGGGGAAAAAATGTAGGCTTTATTCCGCTGTTCATGGTTCCTGGAAATCATGACTTAACGCTTCCGAACCCGGCAAGAGATCGGCAGTTTATACAGGAGCATTATGACAATGGCACCATCGAGGACATATTGCCAACTGAATTGAAATATTTAGACAATTTCTATACATACTCAGATTGTAAGGGGCAAGGAATTGTTGATCGAGTATTTGCACACAAAGTATACGCCTTCGGAACATACAAAATTCAGTTTAATCTCGTTAATTCTGCGCCATTTTCCACGCTTGTTCCTGATGATAAAGAGCTTCACTTTTTCCCATCGGACAAACTCCCTCGGCTGCAGAAAGGAAATGATGCTGATCTTTGTATAACGATAATGCATCACAATCACGAATGGTTCAATTGGCGATACCGTACAGATTTGGCCAAAGCCATTGTTGACAGTTCCGAGATTCTTTGCATCGGGCATGATCATCATCCTGGAAGTCAACGCATTGCGGTCGATAACAGCATGGATACTTGGGTCTCTACAGCAGGCGAAATGCATTTCGACTCAATTGACAAAATTGACTCTTTTAATACTATTCTCATAGACACAGAAGTGAATACCCTCACTGGTATTGTGTTCACTTGGAATCGCACCGAGAAAATTTATACCCATGCAGAAAGTGCTACAAATCGTCCCTTGCAAAAGCATTCACCCATGCCGCAGCCCCTTGACGGCTTTATGGAAACAATATATGCCGACACCTATAATGTGTCCCCTGACTTTCGAGATTACTTTGTTTTCCCCAAACTCTCAGCAGATTATCAAGAAGATGCCGACTCATATCAAGAGATAAAAACGGCGGATGATCTCTTCCCATTGCTAACTGAAAAAGCTCAAATTCTCATTTCCGGGGCAACAAGCTCTGGGAAAACGACCCTTTTAAAATATCTGTATGCTCAACTGACACCAAGCAAATGCCCGCTATTTCTCCCCATTGACACGCATACCAAGCTGAAAGCAAGCAACTTTGTTAAGCGACTTTTTTTGGATCAATATGGCGATGATCCAATCTTATATGAGAGATTTCAGCAGCTCGACAAATCCGATAAGATTTTACTTGTCGACGGGTGGGATTTGCTCGATACGCGCCAAAATATTCCTGCCCTCATAGAAGAAATAGAGCGAAATTTTGGCTGTGTTGTTTTTTCCGTTGGGGTAAAAGAACGCAGTCTAGTTGACCGAATCAAGGAAAATCTTGAGGGAAACGGGCATATATATGAACTCAGAATTAAACCGTTTTTCTTGGAAAAGCGCAACGAACTTGTCCGGCAAGTCTGTGCTCAGAAAAACATATACAAAGCTGAGGACGTGGATAAGGTAAACCATCTGATTGATCGCCTTGTTCAAAACAACAGCGATTTATTCGCGCTAAATCCTGCCTTTATCGTACGTTATACTAATTACTTCATAACGACTCCATATCACGACTATGCGCAAGGTGAGGCCGTATTTAGCAAAGTATTTGAATCCGAACTTCAGCAGTCAATTATCAGACTTGCAAGCCGCTCTGATGTTGATGAAGTGTTCGCGGCATTCGAGGAAGTCGCTGGCAATATGTACTTGCGTAAGACTGACGATCTTCCCATCGAGACATTTCGTGAAATAATCGATAATTACAATACTGCATATGGACTTTCTGTCTCTCCCAAGGTAATCATTGATATCGGAATGCAAGCAAAGATATTCAAGCAGACAGATGATATGCATATCTACTTCGCAAACAAAAACTATTTTGCCTACTTTATTGCAAAGCATCTAATCCTTTCTGCACAAAATGATCCGCCTTCAACGGATGGCATCCAGTATGCTCTGAAAAATATTTGCTTCGGAATCAACTCGGACATTATACTGTTTGTATCCTATTTGCTAAACAACACCCAAGTGATTATGTCGATATTAAACGAAGCCGACTCGCTGCTCAGCCCTTGGCCAGAAGTAAGCCTTGATAACAAAAACATTTCTCTCTTGGCTGTTGCCTCAGCATCTAAAGAAATTACACCGCCGACAGCTGACGAACAACAGGAATATTCAGAGCAAAAAGAAACCCTGGAGGAGCGACATTACTCTGGGGATGAGGTTGAAGCCCGTGGGTTGTTTGACTACGATGATAGTGAGATTGACAAGTATCCATACAGATTAATTCGCGCTATACGATATACGGAAATGATATGCCGCGCACTTCCCGCATTTCACAGTCGCCTAAAAGTGTCTCAGAAGTCTGAAATTATCGACTTCATTTACTCGTATCCTCGGAAAATCATCTATGCACTGTTGCGCCCTATTGACACCCATATTGACGAGTTGTGCGATATGTTGCTGGCATATGCGGCGGAAACAGGCAAAAAGAAGAGCAACGGCTCTGATTACACCCATGATGATTTTCAAAATATGTTCTTTGACTACGCGCGCGCTGCCTCTTTAAGCCTATATAATCATTTTGCCGAAATCTGCACTAGCCCAAAGACCACACAAAAATTGGTTGAGCGTGACTCTACAGATGCAATAGAAAAAATCGCCCGCCTTTTAATAATTGAGAATAGCGGCAACACCGATGAATTGCTAAAAGAAGCGGAGGCCGTAATAAAACACTCAAAAGACATGAATACTCGCATCATGGCTCAGATTGTCGTGAGAAAGCACCTGCTATACAACAAAAAGCTTTCATTCAGCAAAAAGCAACAGCTTGTTGACCGTATATTTGGTAAGAGCGCGCGCAAAACACTATTATCACCATCTCGTACATTATGAGGTGCCGCCGTGTTGGTCCTGCCCCAACTTGGTCGTTTTCGTTTCGGAGATTTCGACCCAACTACCGAAACGATATATTGGCATGTCATCTCGCCACGCTGACGGCGGCTGCTTTATTGTATGACAACTGTTTCCGTTTTAAACCTAATGGGATAAATAGTCGTTGCTACCGTCTATTCTTTGCCTTTATCACGTTCGCAATACGTCACATATCTTTGCCGTCCACCGCTGGCGTAGGGGTGACATGTCAGCAGTGTCAGCAGATCGCGGTTCGGTTGAATTTTGATTTTCTCTACCTCGTGGGGTTGGATGATCTGAATGTCAGCCACCTTGTAGGTCAGCGTCTCCCATAAATTTGTCAGCGTAACGGTATCGCCCACCTGCAAACGGTCGATGTGCCGGAAGTAATCCGCACCTTTCCACCCACGATGTCCCGCGATGACGCTGTTGGTGTTGGCACCACCGATAGGGGCAGAAGTATTGCCCAGCACCGCAGCGCCTGCGGCGAGGTGAGCATCGGACGCGCCCAGATAGACCGGCATGGTCAGTTCCATAGCCGATATCTCCAACACGCCTATGATCTCGTCCTCAACACCGTAGGCGGTCAGGTCGGCGGCGGGTACTTCGCAGGCTTCAAGGTCAGTGAGGTTGCACTGCTCTTCTGCATAAAGCTGGCAGTTATAGTCCTGTAAAGCCGTCAGTAATTCGGGGTACAGCTTCTCCGGCTCATTACGCTCGGTCAAGAACTCCTGCACCGCAGTTTCGGCGCTGCTCTGGAGTCTGTGTCCCATAAACACCGGCCACAGCATGACGCAGACGCCCGCCACGGCCAGCAACGCCGCCAGTGCAAAAGGTGTCTTACGCATGGCGCACCCTCCTTACCAAAGAGTAAGCGACGCCAGTCACAACCACCGCGCCAAGGCCGATGCCCAGGCCAGCGAGGTAGTGCTGTGTCCATGAGGATGCCGCCGCCTTTTCTTCTACGGCAGTAGTTTCCTGTTCGGGAGTATAGGGAACACGGTGGCCACGCACCAGCAGTCGGTGGGTGTTGACACCAAACGGCGTACAGGTCACCAGCGTGACCAAATCTTTGCCCTCTTCAATTTGGAGCAGAGATGTATCTGTCGGCACCACTGTGTTGATGCTGTCCACTTCGTAGGCCAGTATGTCGCCCAAAGCGTGAACAAAAAAAGTATCTCCCAGCTTCAGTTGGTCGATGTCCGAAAACAGCTTGGAACTCGCCATGCCGCTGTGAGCCGACAGCACCGCATGGGTGCTGCTGCCGCCCACCGCACGCTCCAGCGTGTCCGCGTCCGTGCCGTGCTGCACCGGCAAGTATACGTTGATCTTGGGAATGTCGATGTAGCACATGACGCCTCCCACCGTGAGTTGTTCCGCATACGGCAAGGGAGGGGCAAAAGCCCCTCCCTCAGAAATAGTTGCCGCGCCGGACAGCATGGCGTTGTACTGCTCTGCGGCTTCACGCTGGGCAGTCAGCTCGGCGTCATCGGTGTCCGCGATAACTGCGGTGTAGGTGGTTTCCACATCGGAATGATACTTTTCATTCAAGAGTTCTCCCACCAGCGGGTAAAGCAAAAGCCCCAGCGCTGCAATACCGCAAGCCGCCGCCAGTAACCAGCGCTTCACTGCTCGTTCTTGTGCTGCTTACGGCTGCGGATCACGATGAAGGCCGCCGCGCCCAGCAGGGCCACGCCGCCAATGGTGAACATCCATGTGCCATAACCGCCCGTCTTGGGCAGGTCGAAGCCCGGATTATTGACCACGGTCAGGGGGACAATGGCGTTGCCATCTGTCATGCTGGCATCTTTGCCGTTGACGGTAGCGGAAGCGGTCAGCAGTGCCGCACCGCACTTCTCGCACTGACCGTCCTCAGCGGTCTTAATTACGATCTTGACCGCATCCTTCAGCAGCACATACCCCTTGTCCGTAGCAATTTCGGTCAGGCTATACGCATCGTCCTCCAGTCCCTTGACCACGACGTGGCCGCTGCTATTGGGAACGAATGTAGTGGCGTCAGCCTTCTTTGCGGCAAAGCCCTTGGCGTGGTACACACCATCCTTCAGGTCTGCGATAATATAGCAATCGTCAGTATCGTTGTGCAGCTTGAACTTCACATTCCGCAGGTTGCCGCCATTATCAGAAAACTGCTTGAGGATGTCGATGCCGTAGGTATACACATGGCAGCAGTCCTTGAGGGTATCAAAGTAGGTCGTGTTGGTGCGCTTCCACGTCAGTTCGACCTCGTTGGGGTTGTCGGTATCACCCATCTGAGCGTCTGCGGTCAGGGTGGCGGCGTAGGTGATCCGCATGGTGCAATCGCTGTAGCCACGCTTCACGCTGTCGGTATACACGGTGGCCGCCCCGTTGATCTCCGCCAGACCGG
>OHTD01001085.1_pt1 | contig 12946 bp, 11 predicted proteins | sample 1578871 | NCBI WGS metagenome assembly OHTD01 (sample SAMEA3879574, study PRJEB24766) | human gut metagenome | biome: human-associated habitat; feature: feces | place: USA | collected 1985/1987 | reverse complement strand
GTTCTGGCAATTGTTATACTTGCCTCAAAAGAATATGTGAAAGTATTACAACATAAAGGTTTTAGACCTAGTTCAAGAATAATCATTGCTTCAAGCTTAATATTTGCAGCTCTAGCTTATTTTAACAGATTTGACCTTGTAGCTCTTGCATTTTCTGTCTGTTCAATTATGGCATTTATGTCGGTTTTATTCAAAGGTAAACAGCCATATATTGCTAATGTCGCAACTACGATATTAGGTTTCGTATATTGCGGCTGGTTTCCGCTGCACCTGTTATTCCTGCGCGATTTGGGAAGCCATCCTGTTTATCAGGGTTTTATTAAGCAGAATGTCACTACGGAAGGTGCTGGATATGCTTTACTGCTGTTTTTTGCAGTAATTTTAACAGATTCTTTCTGTTACTATGCTGGCAGCAAATTCGGAAAACATAAATTATCAAAGGTTATAAGCCCGAATAAAACAATAGAAGGTTCTATCGGCGGTACTATTATGTGTCTTATATTTTGTATCGCATTTGGACTGGCAATACAAATACCTTGGTATCACTGCATAATACTTGGATTTTTGATTGCCGCTTTCGCTCAGATTGGAGATTTGTGCGAGTCAATGATTAAGCGGGATGCTGGAGTGAAAGATTCAAGCAATATTCTTCCGGGGCATGGCGGGTTTCTTGATAGAACAGACAGCTATATTCTGACAATTCCTGTTGTTCATTATTACTTATATTTCTTCGTGGTAAATAATTTTATTGATTTATTTAAAGGTATTTTTCCATGCTAGAAGAAATTTTTGGTGAAAAGAATGATTTAGTAGAAAAGGCTCTTACTCATCCTTCTTTCACTAAGGAAAATGATATAAACTCGCTTGAAAATTATGAACGTCTGGAATTTTTTGGAGATTCAGTTTTAAAGTTGTTCACTTCAAAACTGTTGTATGAAATATATCCGGAAGCTCCGGAAGGAGAACTATCGAAAATTCGTTCAATTCTGGTTTCTGATGCTATTCTGGCTCAAATTGCAATACAAATAGGAGTTGATAAACTTTTAAAGCTCGGGCCTTCTGAAGAAAAACAGGGGGGACGGAAACGCGAGTCAAATATTGCCTGTGCTCTGGAAGCTTTACTCGGTGCATACTATCTAAACGGGAAACAGACTGAAATTGAGAAGTTCATAAAAGATTATGTAATAGTCTTTGCAGAAGATGTTGATAAGCATTTTGAGAAATACTCCGGGAATGTTTACAGTCAAAAGCAGCTTGAAGAACTATTTAATATTTTCAAAGGTGATCCCGCCGAATTTGGTGTCGTGACGGCAGCTTTCTATGGGTTGCGGCGCAGCGAAGTTCTTGGCTTAAAATGGGATGCAGTTGACTTTGAAAAGAAGACCATTACCATTAAGCACACGATTCAAGAGGTTCAAATTGACGGAAAATTCCAAATTGTAGCCTGTGACAGAACCAAGACAAAATCCAGCTGTCGAACCCTGCCGCTTGTCGCACCCTATGAGGAGATTTTGCTCAGGATGAAAGCGAGTCAGGCAGAAAACAGAAAACTCTGCGGTTCCTGTTATTGTACAGACTATCTCGACTATATCTATGTAAATGAAATTGGAGAAATCATTAAACCCGGCTACCTGTCAGCGCATTTTGTAGCTGTCCTGGAAGAACACAATATGCCACATATTCGTTTCCACGATCTTCGCCACCCGTATGTCAAGCACACGACAAAAAAATATTTCCTGCAAAAGCAGAAATCCCAAACCACCAACAAGTGGTAATCTGGGATTTCTGTTTTTACTATGGTTCGATTAATCAAATATCTGAGTCAGGCTTACTAAACTTATATGCTGGAATAGACTTATCAGAGAAATGAATATCGGTTGCTTTGAATACCCCGTTTTCGCAGGGGTTCTCCATAGCAAAAACAACACTATGCTTCGCTCGCGTACATGCAACATAAAATTTAGCTCGCGTTTGATTGGACGTGATTTTCACCTGTCTTTCTATAAATGGTAACGTTGTACTGACAGGTATGATTACTACTCTTTCATATGTTGCGCCTTTGGACCCACCGTAGTTGAAGACATCGCAGTCATGTTGAAAACTAACCTTCGCCTTTTTGTCATATCGCAATATTATTGGATGGTAGTATTCGCAGTATTCACGCAGACTATCCACGTTCATCATGTAGACTCCGCTATTTTCTACTGGCATTTCTTGCTGATTATTTGGATCGGGTTCAACCATCGAATCCGCATCTCCGTGGATCGTATTGATAAAATCACATATTTCCTGATTGAATCGTCTTGTGGTATTCGCATATGAAGTAACGCATAAACCCTGTGCTTCAAGCATGAGAAAATAGGCTCGAACTTTCTCGTCTCTATACTGTTTATTCTTCAGTGAATTATTTGTCCTATATGTTGCCTGCTTGTAGTCGCCTACACATGTTATAGGTATTTTGGACTTGAATAGCAAAGTTATGACTTCCAAATCCCAACCAGCATAGTCTTGGAGTTCATCAATAAATATGTGGGAGTATATTTCTTGGATTCGCCTAATCACTTTTCCTCTAGAATGCTCATTGCATAGCCAAGCTAAATGGCTTGTCCTGTCAGGAACAACATCGCCACGCTTATTCACGTAATATTGTACGTGGGTCTGGTTATACCATTTAGGAGGTGCTTCTGTATCATAAAATGCAATGGAATTTACAAAATTTTCTGGAAATGTAACTGGAAACTCTTGCTTATAGCGCTTTTCTTTTAGTTTAAGTGAGCACTGGTATGGTTTTATAAATTCAGAGAGAAGAGTGCTGTACCAAGATTTGAATATGACTCTGTCATCCAATACACCGCCGTTTTGCTTCCGGTACTCATTCTCTAAAGAACGAACTCCCTCATTTGTATATGAAATAAGCAGCACATGTTTATTGGTGTTATCTATGGCGGTTTTGGCTTGTGAACACAGTGAATATGTTTTTCCATGCCCCGCTGCCGCAAATACTACTTGATTATTCATCTCTATCACCCACATTTTCACTATCTATCCCGATGGCTTTTAAAATATATGATGGGTAGTTTATCTTCTTCTCACTGGTAAAGACACGCATACTCCAGTCAGTTTTGTTTCCTATCATAAAGCTCTTAATGCTATCTGGATCTCTGCTTTCTATGTCCTTTCCTAAGTAGATGATGGATTTGAACGATTCAAAGGTATCAAGATTTGCTGCAAGGACAGAGGGTTCAAGCGTGTTTAGGGTATTATCAGATTCCACACAAAGAGTAACAAGGCCTGTGTATTTTTCGTAGCGCTTACGAACAGCTTCAGCGTTACCGTCATTATCTGTAACTACAGTCAGCGGTTTACTAATTAGAGAAGCAAGCTCACAATATCGTTGGAACGCCAAGCTATCGACAGCGACTACGTCAATTCCGTCTTCAATCGGTTGTTTTCCATAGTTATCAATATATGCTCTTTGCAGTATCAATTCGTCAGCCGGTCCTTCAACCAATATTGCCTTATTCGCCAAAAGAATTCGTAGCGTGTTATAGCCCGGTAATTTTAGAAAGTAGTTGTAAGTATCACTGCTTAATGATTTGAATGGTGTTGTCCTCGCATTTGCAACAAGATGAAGGCACTGCAGGCCCAGTTTATTTGCGACAAAGCTGCTATGGGTTGAAATAAACAACTGCTTTCCGTTGCTCTCAGACAGTTTAGAGATGAGAATAGACATGTTTGAGTAGGAAAGGTTATTTTCGGGTTCCTCAATTATTAAAATATCAACATCCGTATTTTGAAGCAGGAAAATTTCCGACTTAAACATATTTTGAGTGCCGAAACCCGAATTTTCAAGAGGAATGCCATCTAATGAAATAGACATATCTCCCTTCCATTCATCAATTCCACTTTCTCTTAAGTTTAGTCCTATCGTTTTACCATCAAAGCTGTGACCCTCTTGTAGTTTTTGATTAAGCCGTATTACTGCTTGATTTTCAGTAAATTCATGTCGATTTGCTCTATAAGCATGACGCAACTCGGTCATATCTTCTTCCGAGAGATATTCGTTTATGCTGGTAGAAACAAAGCGACTCAGCACCGGACCATAGTCTTTCTTTGTAGTATCAATACATGCCACTTTTCTTGCCGTTGTCTGGACATAGTATTCTGGATTTGCAAAAGACCTGAAATTGACCCTGTAGTATTCAACAGGGATGTCTCTGACTTTTCCTTCAACCAGGAGTTGCTTGTATGCTGGTGCATACTGGGTGTCAAATATTATTTCCAGTTTGACACCCTCAGCATCCTCATGAAGTGAATTATTTGTGCCTCTATACTTTTTTATTGCAATTTCATCTTCATCGGGAGAAGCAAAGTATACCTCAATTTCAATGGTGGGCAAGTCAGGCATATTACCAGCCTCAATAGATTCCTTGAATTTTTGTCGGACTTGAGCATTAAACCAATCCAAATTAAGCCGATTTGCGACACTGCTACCGTTAATTTTACCGGTCAGAACCATTGATAGGGCCTCTAAGATGGTGCTTTTTCCCGAATCATTCTCTCCAACAAAGATATTTATATTCTCGTTCATTTCAATGGTAACATTCTGAAAAAGCTTGTAGTTGACAATTTTTAGCCTGTTGATTTTCATATTATTCATCAAACTCCATCTGAATAGTCGGGGTATAAATGCTGCAGTTATCTTACTCAACACCCCTGCCAGTAGTATACGATGGGCTATCGCCGCTACTTTTTTCAAAATCGACTTCTGTTATGGAACCACATTTCTCGCAGCGTAAGTAGCATTTTTGAACCATTCCATTCTCGTCTGAGTCATCACCATCAATGCTGACCTTTTTGCTCTTGCATATTGAACAATGATACTGTGCAAGATGGTCAAATACTTTTTGAAGAATATTTTCGTAAGTGCCAACAAGAGCGATGCAAAGAGTGACACAAGTTGATTCAACGCAACAGACATCGTCTGTTGAATTGGATCGGAATTTCTTCGTTTTCTGTTGTGAAAAAGATATGACTTTTTCCTTCCAGTTAATGAAGCCAAATTCAAGTGCCTTAATGTCTGAGGACCGTAATCCCAGCCTTGCAGCAAGAAGAAAAATTGCATAATTCCGCTTGCCAAGAGGGTTATCCCGGTCAAATGATGCCAGTATACGCTCAACTTCTGCTTCCGTAAATATGGCAGGTATTTTCTGCTGACGACTGTTTTTTACAAATGGAACACAAGCAGACAAATCTTCCGAATGATAGCCGAACTGAAAAGCGAATGTGCAAAGTCTCCGCAGCATCCGTAGATTCTCTGAAACATAAGTCGTTGAATACGGGGCCAGATATTTCACAAAGTCATTGAGCGTATCCCTTTGCACCAAACTAAAGGTTTTGGCACCCTTGTCCGTCAAAAAAACGTTCAGCCGAAACAGACGAGAACGTAGGCTTTTCAGAGAACTTTCTGCCAATCCACGTCGTGCCTCGCTATCCATGAATGCAGTTAAAAGTTCTTGGTATCCTTCACTGAACTCAGCAAGATGCTTTCCTTTGGGGAAACCAGTAACAACGCCATAATTGATATAGTTCGTCAAAAGTGCAAGGGCACGGTTGGCGCGGTACATTGTATATTCCAGATCCATACGCAAGCCATATTCTGTCCGAAGAAAGTCACCGCGGAAATATTCGTCGAATTGAGTAATTGGAACGGTGGACGCATATTTTGTTAACGACATCCAAACCTTTTCCAAGTCCATAATGCTTGCTGGACTGTAGCCCTTTTTCTGCATTATGCTTTTCAGTTCAGAAATCAGCGGCCCCAGTTCTGCTGTTGAAACCATTGCTTTTTCTTCCATAATCATTCCTTCTTTCTTAAGTGAGTGGCTGAATAATTGCCACATCCACTCTACCAAAAGGAAATATATTATGTGAAGTTAATTCTCAAAAAATAAAAGAAAGTGAGGTGAATGAGACGATTTCGTCTCATAATGTATGACTAAACATAATTTGGTAGTCACCGAGAAACCGTCAGTCGCACAGTCGATTGCCGCCGTGATCGGGGCCAGACAGAGAAAAGACGGGTATCTGGAAGGCAACGGATATCTCGTCAGCTGGTGCATCGGTCATCTGGTAGAGCTGGCAGACCCGAGTGCATACGGCAGCTACGACAAATGGAGAAAGGAGGATTTACCCATACTGCCGGACAAGTGGCAGTACCAGATTTCATCTCGGACGAAGAAGCAGTTTGAGGTGCTGCGCAGCCTCATGCTCCGTCCTGATGTGGACCGGCTGATTTGTGCCACCGATGCCGGTCGTGAAGGAGAGCTGATATTCAGGCTTACCTATCATCAGAGTGGGTGCAACAAGCCTTTTGACCGCCTCTGGATTTCCAGCATGGAGGATTCCGCTATTCGCGAGGGATTCCAAAAACTGAAGCCGTCCGCCCAATATGATTCCCTCTATCATGCCGCCCTGTGCCGGGAGCGTGCCGATTGGTTAATCGGTATCAACGCTACCCGGCTTTTCTCATGCCTGTATGGTCAGCCGCTTGCCATTGGCAGAGTCATGACACCCACATTGGGTATGACCGTCCAGCGTGAGGCCGCGATTGCCGCGTTTGTGCCGGAGCCGTTCTACACAGTCCAGCTTTGTGTCAATGGCATGGAGCTGGGAAGTAAGCGATTTCCTGACCGGGACAGCGCAGCCAGTCTTCTGGCAGCCTGCAAGAAAGAAGAGAATGTATTGATTCAGTCCATTGAACGAAAAGAGCGGGCAGAGAAAGCCCCTGAACTCTATGACCTGACGACACTTCAGCGGGATGCAAACCGTATTCTTGGATTCACAGCCCAGCAAACCCTCGACTACACCCAGTCCCTATACGAAAAGAAGCTGGTCACCTATCCCCGGACGGACAGCCGGTATCTGACCGAAGACGCTGCGCCGGTTTTGGAGCAGCTGGTTCCCGCTGTTACAACACTGTTCCATGTGAGCGGTGAAGTGGCCTTGAACACGGAGCAGGTCATCAACAACAAAAAAGTATCCGATCACCATGCCATCATCCCCACAAAGTCGGTTTCCAGTGTAAATCTCGAAACCCTGCCCAAGGGAGAACAGGAGATTCTGCGGCTGATTTCTATTCGGCTGCTGGCAGCTGTTTCTGAGCCATACCGGTTTGTTGAGACCACCGTAACCGCTGAATGTGCAGGTGAGGTTTTCACCTCCAAAGGCAAGGTGGTCGTCAGTGAGGGCTGGAAAGGCATCGTGAATCAGTTCTTCCCGGAGAAGGCCAGCCCTGAGAAAACGATCTCCAATACCGAAACCGACGCTGTTGTTCCCGTCACGAGTGCCCAAATCAAAGAAGGAAAAACCACGCCTCCAAAGCATTTCACTGATGTGATATTTTGTGAGCGTAAGGAGTGGATAGGAATTGAAGAAAGGAGTTCAGCATGAGAAGAAAAAAAGATAGAAGCAATGGCATTACTGCTTTGTATGAAAGACTGTCTCGTGATGATGATAATGCTGGAGAGAGTAACAGTATAGTTCATCAAAAGCAAATGCTTGAAGATTATGCTATGAAACATGGTTTTACGAATCTTGTTCATTTTACCGATGATGGTTGGAGTGGAGCGACCTTTGACAGACCTTCATGGAACAGACTTGTTGAAGGTGTTAAAAACGGAGAAATCACTGCCTGTATCTGCAAAGATATGTCCAGAATCGGCAGAGACCATTTGCAAGTAGGTTTTTTCACTGACATTCTGTTTAGAGAAAAGGAAGTTCGATTTATAGCAATCAATAATGGTATTGACAGTGACCGTCAAGAAACCAGTGAGTTTGCCCCTTTTCTGAATATCATGAATGAGTGGTTTGTCAGGGACACAAGTAAGAAAATTAAAGCTGTACTGAAATCCAGAGGTTCTTCCGGCAACGCTCATACAAGTAATATCCCACCATACGGCTATTTGAAAGACCCAGAAAACCCCGACCATTGGATTATTGATGAAGAAGCTGCTGAAGTAGTCCGCAGAATTTATCGTATGACTATTGAGGGAAAAGGACCTTATCAGATAGCAAGAGAACTTTCAGAAGAAAAAATTGAAAGACCATCTTATTATCTTGGCAAAAAGGGACTTGGAAATCATGCAAGCAACTATGACAAAGAAAATCCGTATATGTGGCGAGGAAATCAGGTTACTACTCTGATTGCCCGACCAGAGTATATCGGAAAGACTGTCAACTTCAGGACATTCAAAAATTCCTATAAGGACAAAAAGACGAAAAGGGCAGATAAGGAAGATTGGGTGGTTTTTGATGATACACAAGAGCCTATTGTCGATGAAGAAACATGGCTGCTTGCTCAAAAGTTAAGACAGAATGTAAGAAAAGCAGATCCTATGGGCGAGCCTAATGTTCTGACCGGAAAGATTTACTGTGCTGATTGTGGTGCGCCGATGTATAATCACAGGCAGCGGAAAGGGCGAGAAAGAATATACTATACTGCCAAAGGCGAAAAAAGGACAAGTTATTCCAATCCGGCAGATTGTTATGAATGTTCCACATATAATCTTGCTTATCAGAAGTATGACCGACATTGTACTTGCCACCATATTTCAACAAAAGCACTTAAAAGCATCATTCTGAAAACCATACAGGAGACTTGCCATTATGTTTCTTTGAATGAGCGGGAGTTTGTTTATTCTCTGCAAGAAGAATCGGCGATGAAAGATATTGCTGTTTCTGAAACTGTAAAAAACCGCATTGAAAGAAATCAGAAGCGAGTTCACGAACTGGATATGCTTATCAGGAAAATCTATGAAGATAATGTGATTGGAAGATTGCCGGACAGACTTTTTCAGAGTATGCTTACTGATTATGAAAATGAGCAGAACGAGCTGAACAAGATTATTGAGACTGACACCGCTGATATGCAACGGATTATAGGCGGTCAAAATAATGTGGAGCGTTTTCTAAAGCTGGTTAAAAAGTATGAGAATATTACAGAACTTACTCCTGCCATGATAAATGAATTTATCGACAAAATTCTGGTTCACGAGCCACAAGGAAAAGGTGCAGACCGCACCACAGAGGTGGAGATATATCTTAACTATGTCGGGCAATTTCAAGTACCTGTGGAGCAGCATGAACCAACAGAGGAAGAAAGGATTGCTGCTGAAAAAGAGGCGGAACGACTTCGCAGAAAACGAGAATCCAATCGTAAGTATATGAAAAAGATTCGTGAGAAATCAAAAGAATTTGCGGAGCATGAGCGTATAGCAGAAGAAAAAAGTTCTGATAGCAATGTGTGTGTTGAACAGAACGTCACAAGCAAATCAAATCGGCAAAAAGTGAAAGGAGAAAAAATAGCATGACAGAATTGAAATCACGAATCCATGACAAAAGCAACGGTCTGGACTATGTTCTTGTGGGCGATTACTATGTGCCGGACTTGAAGCTACCGGAGGAACACCGCCCTATCGGTATGTGGGGCAGACTGCACAGGACATATTTGGAGCAGTACCGCCCTACAAGGTTCTCTGCCCTCTGTTTATCCGGCGAACTGCATACTTACCTTGCTGACCTGGACGAACAGGCAACGGAAAGGTGCAGCCTTATCATTGAGCAGATGAAACAAGCCGAGGGTGTGACCGAAACCATGAAAGCAGACAATCAGATGTTGTGGGTACAGTCCATGAACTCTATTCGTAACCGAGCCGAAGAAATCATCAGACAGGAAATGATTTACTGCTGATTTTATCAAGTCCAAAACCAACAAATTTATATCGTAAACGAAGCGACAGGTATTTCCTTATGAAGTGTCTGTCGCTTTTCATTTATCAAACTTTAAGGAGGAAAACACAATGAAGATGAACCGGAATGAAATGGAAGCCCTTTATGCCTTTGGCTGTCCGAACCTGAAAGCAACTGTCGAGCGTTTGCGTATGGTAGCTGCCCTTGCACCCGATCCAGTGGCGAAGAAGCTGTTTTATATGCTTTCCGTCAAGCTGAGTGCTGAGGGTGTTGAAAGGTGGTATCGCTGCTTTTACTGCAAGCTGCGTGTGTTGAAAAACCATAGGGAGGGCTGCTATGGCGAGACTTACGAAGATTGAGAAAGAAACAATCGTTCTCTTTAATGAGGGCGAGGACAAGGCAAATATCTACACCCACAACGCCGGATTGAAAAAGAGGTTGGCTGCTTTTGCTAAGAAGTACCCTGACCTTTGCCGACTGGAAAAATCCAATGTTCAAGGCGGTGTTTCTTATGAGCTGGCAAAGTCCCGTCTGTCTATCCGCTTCCTGCCGCCTTACAGTGAGGAACGCAGACAGAAAGCCAGCGAATATGCGAAAAAGCATGGGCTGAACAGCCAGCAGGGATAATGTGATAATCAGGGCTGATATGCGGTTAAAATGTCAGGTGCAGACCTGATGTTTTGACCGTTGCCTATCGTCTGCAAGGAAAGTATCGGGGACTATGGATTTTGCAGAAATGTGCGTTACAAGGCTTGAACAGGAACTCTGCACACAAAATTTTTTCTTCCATTCTTTAAGTTGATGAAGTATAATAAAATATGAAAAATTGAGGTTTTTAATGCTCGATTTCAAACAATCATTTTTATATATCTGGGACTATGGAGGGCAAAATGAATGATTTTTTACGAATGTGTTTTAATATAATTACACAAATAGGTCCCTATTTAGTTGTACTTCTTCTTTTGAAATATCTTGTAAATCTTCAACAAAAGAGAGCTAAAGAACGAGAGGAAGAACAGAAAAAGGGAATAATTAGGACGCATTATATAATAAAAACCGAAAAAGTACTTACTATGTTTTTTGTATTGGCGGTGTTTCTTTTTGGGGGAGCTACGGTAGCCAGTGCTATTCAACAAGATGATTTATTGCCACCAATTGGTTTTAGTATTTTCTTTATTGTTTCTTTAATCGGCTCATTGAACATGATTATGTGGAAACTGGAAGTGAACGGAGATGAAATCACATGGCGTTCAACTTTTGGAAGAAAGAGAACTTTTCACTTTGAAGATATTACCTATTGCGAGAGAAAGAAAGGTTCTATGCGTGTATATGTAAATGGAGAAAAATTATTTACCATTGATAGTAATATTGACAAAGAAGAATTTATGGAGGACATAAAAAGAAGAAGAATCCCTGTAAAATCTTACTGGGCAAATCAGCATAAGAAAAATCGTAAATGACATAGATTTTATAACAGTACGATGTTAGACAACTGAATATGACCGTCAAGGTCAGATGAAGAAACCGATGTATTGAGCGTAAAGCGATCATGCGTCGGTTTTTCTTTTTGCAAAATAGTCCGGTGGACTGTTTTGTAAAACCGAAGGAACTGACAGAGCTTGAGACGGGGCGAAGTCAGTTTGTTCGGGCGGGAGTACAGAGGGTGCAACCCTTTGTGCATGGGTACAGGGAATGCAATACCCCTGTGCAGGTCAAGGGCGGCAGCCTTGCCCAGTTAAGTGGCGTTTCGCCACTTAGTACTGGGTATTACTTGACGCAGAAAGCCGCAAGGAATCAGCTTCGCTGCCCTTCTCCCCTGTCGGGGAAATCAAAAAGAAAAGGAGGAACTCATGTGAAATTAACAAGGCACAATGGACGAGCTGGAAAGAATGGCGTTTATAATCCGAAGCACAATGACCGCAGTTTTGACATTGCCAACAGCGAACACATTGACGAAGAACGAGCCAAACAAAATCTCTATTGGGACTGTTACAATGGCTTCCGCAATTTCAAAAATCCCGATAAGGAAAATGAGCTGTCTGCCACTTTTGAAGATGTGGAACAGCTTTTTTATCGTCAGCGGTATCGTGATTTTGTAACCGGACAGAACGAAAGAAATGTGAAGAACCGACACCCTGAAAGGAATAAGGAAACCGGTGATTTGCTCAAAAGCAAAAAGACCTGTCCAGAGGAAACGGTCTATCAGATTGGAACACTTGATAATCATGTTCCACCGGAACTGCTCATTGAGATTGTCACAGAATTTATGGAAATCGTAAATGAGCGTTTCGGCTCTCATGTCCATATCCTGAATTGGGCGCTGCACTTGGATGAAAGCACCCCTCATATTCACGAGCGTCATGTGTTCGACTGTGAAAATCAATATGGGGAGATTGCCCCACAACAGGAAAAGGCTTTGGAAGCACTGGGATTTGAACTGCCGGAACCGGAGAAGCCTGTCGGAAGAAAAAACAACCGCAAGATGACTTTCGATTCAGCTTGCCGAGTGCTGCTGTTTGATGTGGCGAAAAAGCATGGCTTACAACTGGAAGAAGAACCGGAATATGGTGGTCGTGCTTATCTGGAAAAACAGGACTATATTCTTTTCAAGCAAAAGGAGCAACTGGCAGCACAGGAGCAAAAGTTGGAAGAACTCACGATGAAGATTGAAGATGTGGAAGCTTTGGTGGACGAGGTTGCCGATATTGCCTATGACAAGGCGGTTGAGGTCGTTGCTGATACTGTAAAACTGGAAACGCACAAGGAGGATATTAAGCTGGTGGAGCAGTCTAAGGCGTGGGTTCTCTCCCCTGAGCGTAAGGCTTCAAAGAAAGAAGTTGAGTATGCAGTGAAACGATTGGATGGCGTGATTGCCAGAATCACAAATGCTATGAAATCAACTATTCAGAAAATCCAAACTACGCTGATGAAACCGGAGGTCAAAAAAGCCGGAACGGAGCAAATCAAGAAGAAAGCTAAAAGTTCCATTATAGAGCAGTTGAGCCGCAAAAAGAAAGAAATAGCAGAGCGTGAAGTCAGCCGGACGGATCAGGCAAAAAGCAAAAAACAGGATATGGAACTCTAAAGCACTTGCTGTTTTCACTTTGAAAATGACAGGTGCTTTTGCTTTAGGGAGTAAGAAAATATCTTCCATTCTTTAGGTTGATGAAGTATAATGATAGTAAGAAATTTTTTG
>OHTD01001080.1_pt1 | contig 12965 bp, 13 predicted proteins | sample 1578871 | NCBI WGS metagenome assembly OHTD01 (sample SAMEA3879574, study PRJEB24766) | human gut metagenome | biome: human-associated habitat; feature: feces | place: USA | collected 1985/1987 | reverse complement strand
GGCAGACGGCCGCCAATACTACCCCAAGCGGATCAACTCCCACAGCCACGCCAAACGTTACGTCAAAGCCAACCTCCGAGCCTACGCCCGAAAGCGAGCCGGATATAACCGCGTTCAAGACGAACGATCTTAATGGCAACACCTATACAAACAGTATTTTTGCTAGGTCGGAACTTACGATGATAAACGTTTGGGCTACCTGGTGCGCCCCTTGCATTAAGGAATTGCCCGATTTACAGCGGGTCAGCGATAAGTACGCCGGTCGGATGCAGTTATTTGGAGCGCTCTTTGATTCCTCGGATTCAGGCGCCTGTGAATCGGCGCTGACTATATTGGAGGGATTGAATATCAGCTATCCGGTTCTTAAATGCAACACGCAGCTTAAAAAGGCCATGCTGGATCCTTATGATATCAATAAAATGCCGACGACGCTATTTATTGATTCAAATGGAAATGTAGTCGATATTGTGTACAATTCCAGATCGTTCTCAGAATGGTGTTCAATAATTGACCGCCTGCTGTAAGGAGGTTAGCTATGCAAAACGCCAAGAAAAAAGGACGTTACTGGATCCCAATGACGATTTTTGCAGTTGGCATTGCATTCGTGGTGCTGGGCATATACCGTGATGAAGTGAGTATAGTGCTTGCCAAGGCGGTTGCCATATGTCAGGAGTGTATAGGAATTGGATAAGCTGAAGAAAAACATAAGAAAGCGCACGGAGAGGATCAGGCTGATCGTGCAGACCCTGTTCTTTATAGTAACCAACAGCTTTGCCATTGGCTACATTAAGGGAGGAATTTACCAGGGAAAGCTGAAGCAGCTATGCGTACCTGGGCTTAACTGCTATTCATGCCCAGGCGCGGTTGGTTCCTGTCCTATTGGCGCGCTGCAGTCCGTGTTGAACAAAAGGGACTTTTCAATCAGCGAAACTACGGGAGAGTTGGTTATGACGCCGACATACCATATTTCGTTTTACATAATTGGTCTTGTGATGATGTTCGGCGCGGTATTTGGCAGGTTTATCTGCGGCTTCCTTTGTCCCTTTGGGCTTGTTCAGGATTTGCTTCATAAGATTGCTCTGCCAAAAAAACTCAAGATACGAACCTTTAAGGGCGATAAACAGCTAAGATATCTTAAATATGTGGTGCTTGCGGTAATGGTTATAGGACTGCCCTTATTTGCGTCGGCCGATCCGTATTTTTGCAAGTATGTATGTCCCTCGGGCACCCTTTTAGGCGGAATACCTCTCCTTTCGCTAAACGAAGGACTAAGGGAGAGCGCAGGCCTCCTAACGGCGTTCAAGCTTTCAATATTGGCAGTTATAATACTTGCGTCGATTATGATTTACCGCCCGTTTTGCAAATATCTGTGTCCGCTTGGAGCCATGTACTCGATTTTCAACCCCTTCTCACTCTATCGTTATTATGTTGATGAGAAGCTGTGCAATAATTGCGGGGCATGTACGAGGGCGTGCAGAATGGGCATCGATATTAGAAAAACGCCAAACAATCTGGAGTGCATTAGATGCGGCGACTGCAAGGCCGCCTGTCCGCAGCACGCCGTGTGTTCGGGATTTGGGCGAAAGCCTGAACACAAGGAAGCGGAAGAGGAACCGGCCTCGACCAATATAAACCCATAATTAAAAGCTATACAAATATGGCTATAACTAATTTGAAAGAGGTAAGGAAAATGAAGAGAGTTTCGATTTTTATCCTGGCAATAGCTTTAACGCTTTGCCTGTGCATGCCGGCAATGGCTATCTCAGGCGTTGACGAGCCGGCGCCGCCGGAGGCTCCCGCGGCGCTTGCGCAAGGCACGTTTGACGCGGGACTTACGCTTGTAGGCAACACGCCGACAGTTGAAGAGGACGACGATTTTAATGAGGTCAACGTCTGGACGGAGGTAGACGAGAAAACAGAGTATAAAGTAGGCGACGAAGTTACTTTCATACTTTATTACAACATTCCGGCCGCACCCGACGGCTTTACCGAAGAGGAATTGGCCAACATAATGTTTACCATTACGTCAAAGGGGCTGAAGGATGTCGAGATCTTTGAAGAAGATGGTCTTGAGATCAAAATTGAGTGCGACTATACAACGGGAATGTGCCAGATGCTTGAAGGATATGGTAATGTTGAGGTCAGCGGCGATACATACAGGATAGCCGGATATCCAGGCAGGGAAGTAATGGTTGTATTTAAGGCCAAGGTAACTGAAAAGGATGCATCGGTCGAGCTTAAGACCACGGTCGGTCAGTATGACCTTCCTACGTCATTCACAGCGGGAAAGCTTAGCTTTAAAAATAATTATGCTACCATAGAGAACAATGCGTATGCGGCCTATTCAATGGAGTACGAAAACAAGGAGGCTGTATATAAAGACGCTGCCAATTTCCTGGTCAAGGAAAAGGGCGCTGAGTGTGAGCATATTATTGTTACTCATATAACCGATTCTTATGCCGTGGTAGCGCCGGAACTGTATGCGGATGCTGAAGGCTTCGGATTTGCCCCGTATGCCAACGGTGCAATCAATTTTGAAGGTATAATAACCTCGGGCGAAACTTTCAATACGCTTAACGCTATATTTGAAAAATACATGACGTTCTTTGGCTTCGCCCTTGAAAACGGAGGAGTTCTGGATGATGGAGTATTTGTAAACGGCTTTAATTCATATCAGAACAATGACGTAATAACGCTGAATGTTGCTGGAGAAGGCGGCCAGACCGAACCCACGCCAAAACCTGATCCCGACCCGCCCAAGGCGGGAGCGGCAAGTATGATCTTAATTGGAGCGGTAGCTGCGGGAGCCGGCATAATTGGCGTAGGCGCCATCAGAAGGAAGAAATAAGCAAACGTTTGGATTTATAGTATAAACAGTGATGATGAGGCCGTCTAAAACGGCCTCATTTTTGCGGTTCTGCGACAATAGTATCGGCAGGAAAGAAGCGATGAATACGATTGTACAGTTAGAATTGGATAAAGCAAATGTCGTTCTAAGTCAAGCAAAGTGAAGATTAATTGATGAAGTTTAACAGTCTAAAAATAGGTTCTGTGCCTTGATAAATTAAAGTCTGGTTCGGCTTATGTCTGCTAAGAGCGGCGGCAAGCGCCCGCTATATATTTCTAATAAATTATTTAAGGTGTGTACGCTAACGTATATTTACTGTAAGGCTTCAGTAAGCAAAACACCGCCGCTGTTGAACCCTTCCTCCAAAAAGTTATATGCTACCCTGACCTCTCCTTTTTCAATAAATGGCAGTCCATAGTAAGGGATGGGTTTGAGCGATTCCAAAGCGGCCCGTCTGTCCTCCTCAGAATATTGGCTTAACTCGGCCCTAAGTATGCCAAGCGTCCTATAAAGAAATTCGGATATCGTAGGAGAAAAGCCTTCATGCACATCAGGGAAAAACTTATTGCGAAGCTCCGGATCATCGTTGAATTCTGCGGACATAATAACGAATTTAATTGCGCGTTTTGCGTTTTCATATGAAAGCCCAAAGATTTCCTCAATAAAGGGATACAGTTCCGTCTTCATATGGCCGCATAATTTTGCTGGGTTTAACAACAGGTAATGGAGCACTCTAGCTATACACATAAAGCCTTTGTGATTCGTGTTGAGGCCAAGGATTTTAAGAATATTTATAATTGGATGCATAACATAAACCCTCCTAAAGTATCATAATGTCTTTGAACATAAATTTTGGAACCGCCTGACAATAACGCACGGCAATTTCATTACGAAACTGATTACGACATGTACCATATTAGGTATATAAAAATGATATCACAAGTTAAGGATGTGTCAAGCTCAAATTAAGAATTGCCCTATATAAAATATGACGCTTTTACAAAATGTCAATAGGCAACTGAGACAAGCTGATGCTACGAAAATGCGTATTACATCCAATTTACATAAAAAAGTCTTTACAAGCAGCAAAAGCGGTGTTAAAATACGCTTGTTGTGTACATTGAAGCACTATGCATAATTACTATGTTGAAGAAAGGCACAATATGTTACAGGACGACCTAATTGGCGACAAACGCCTAGTAGGTACAAAGCAAGTGTTGCGCGCCCTGACAGATGGGCGTTTGACGGCGGTTTATATTGCCGAGGATGCGGACGCTGCTCTTAAAAAGAGGATAGCAGACGCATGTATTGATGCCGGCGTAACGGTAATAAAGGCTCCCAGCATGTCAGAACTCGGCATTGCTTGTGGAATAAGCGTAGGCGCGGCATGCGCCGCGGTGCTTTACAACGGTGAAAATATGAGCAAAATCAATTAGGTTGCGCTCAAAATTTATGGGAAAACATCCTCTCAAAGGGTTGCAGGGGATTTTCTTAAATATATATCACATAATCAGACTAGAAAAAGGAGAAAACCTAATGCCCACTATTAATCAGTTGGTTCGTAAGGGAAGGCAGCAGGTACAGTATAAGTCAAATGCGCCTATCCTGAAACAATGCCCGCAACGCAGAGGCGTATGCACGGCGGTTCGTACGATGACTCCCAAAAAGCCAAATTCCGCCTTGCGCAAGATAGCAAGGATCCGTCTTACGGATGGTTTGGAGGGTACAGCATATATACCCGGCGTTGGCCATAACCTTCAGGAGCACTCTGTAGTCCTAATCAGGGGCGGCAGGGTTAAGGACCTTCCTGGTGTGAGGTATCACATCATAAGGGGAGCGCTTGACACAGCTGGAGTAGCAAAGCGTATGCAGGCGCGTTCGCTTTATGGCGCAAAGCGTCCTAAGAAGTAAGGAGGTAATTATCAATGCCGAGACGTGGATTTATACCTAAGCGCGAAGTTTTAGATGATCCCATGTATGGTGGAAAGCTTGTGACAAAGCTTATTAATCAGGTTATGCTCGACGGAAAGCGCGGTACGGCTCAAAAGGCGTGCTACGGAGCGTTTAGCATAATAAGCGAAAAGACGGGGCGCGACGCTTTAGAGGTATTTGAACAGGCAATGGATAATATAATGCCTGTACTTGAGGTTAAAGCGCGCCGTGTGGGCGGCTCAACCTATCAGGTACCCATTGAGATAAGGCCTGAGCGCCGCCAGACGCTTGGACTTCGCTGGCTTATTAACGCAGCGAGAGCCCGTTCAGAGCGTACGATGATGCAGCGGCTTGCCGGTGAGATTCTGGACGCATCGAACTCTACGGGAACCGCCTTCAAGAAAAAGGAGGACACCCACAGGATGGCCGAGGCAAACAGGGCGTTTGCGCATTATCGTTGGTAATATAGAGAATAATTATCTATGTGGAAAGCGTGCAGGGCGGATTTCCCTATCCGCCCTGCATATTCGGATTAACATGAAATAGAATGCAGGCATGGACTTGTTCCAATTCTTGCCGCATTTACATATCATGATTTGATTAATTACCTCAACAAGAAAGGAGGAATGGCCATGGGAAGGGATACCTCGCTTGATATGACGAGAAACATTGGAATAATGGCGCATATTGACGCAGGGAAAACGACCACTACCGAACGTATTTTATATTATACGGGCAGGATCCATAAAATCGGGGAAGTCCATGAAGGCTCGGCCACTATGGATTATATGGTTCAGGAACAGGAGCGCGGTATAACCATAATGTCAGCGGCCACTACTGCCTATTGGCGCGGTCACAGGGTAAACATCATTGACACGCCGGGCCACGTTGATTTTACCGTTGAGGTGGAGCGCTCTCTTAGGGTGCTCGATGGCGCCGTAGCTGTATTCTGCGCAAAAGGCGGAGTGGAGCCGCAGAGCGAGACGGTTTGGCATCAGGCCAGTAAATATAAAGTACCCCGTATTGCCTATATAAACAAGATGGATATAATGGGCGCGGACTTCTTTAATGTAATATCAATGATGAAGGATCGTTTAGGCGCCAACGCGGTGCCTATCCAGCTGCCAATAGGCGCCGAGGCCGACTTCAACGGCATCATAGACTTGGTCAGGATGAAGGCCGAGTTTTTCAAGGGCTCGGATCAAGCCAGCGAGATAGTTGAAGGGGATATTCCATCAGAGCTTTTAGAACTGGCGGAGGAATATCATCTAAAGCTTATTGAGGCAGCTGTGGACGAGGATGAAGAGCTTATAGACAAATACCTCGACGGCTGCAAATTGAGCGAAGAAGAGATAAGAAGGGCGATAAGGACCGCTACGGTTGCGAACCATATTGTTCCGGTATGCTGCGGTTCGTCATATCGAAACAAGGGTGTACAGCCTTTATTGGACTCAATAGTTGAATATCTGCCATCCCCGCTTGACGTGCCTCCGGCCGAAGCCACCAAGATGGACGGCGAGACGAAGGTTATAGTCGAGTCAAGGGACGACGCGCCCTTTGCCGCGCTTGCGTTTAAGATTATATCCGATCCTTTTGTTGGCAGGCTGGCTTTTTGCAGGATTTATAGGGGCATCCTGAAATCAGGGGCTTATATATACAACTCAACTAAGGACAAGAGGGAGCGTCTGGGACGCATCTTATTGATGCATGCGGCGACCCGAAAGGAAATTGAGGAGGCCTATGCAGGCGACATAGTTGCGCTTGTAGGACTTAAAAATACGGGGACAGGGGACACCCTCTGCGCTCAGGAGCACCCATTGCTGCTTGAATCAATGGAGTTCCCCGAGCCCGTAATCAAAATAGCTATTGAACCCAGGACAAAGGCTGGCCAGGATAAGCTTACCGCTGCTTTACAGAAACTGATGGAAGAGGATCCTACGTTTAAAACGTATACCGATCATGAAACGGGCCAGATAATTATATCTGGAATGGGCGAACTGCACCTTGACATCATTGTTGACAGGCTGATCAGGGAATTCAAAGTCGAATGTAAGGTGGGAAGGCCGCAGGTTGCTTATAGGGAAGCAATCACCAAGAAGGTAAAGTCCGAAGGGCGTTATGTTCGTCAAACCGGAGGTCATGGGCAGTATGGGCACTGTATTGTGGAATTTGAGCCGCTTGCGCCTGGAGAAGGATATGTGTTCGAGGACAAGATCGTTGGCGGAGTAATACCCAAAGAGTATATCTCATCGATCGATAAGGGAATTCAGGAAGCCGCCAGGAGCGGAAGCCTCGCGGGATATGAGGTCATGGACTTTAAAGCTACCGTAGTCGACGGCAGCTATCACGAGGTGGATTCGTCCGACATGGCTTATCAGATTGCCGGAAGCCTTGCGCTGAAAAACGCGCTGACAAAGGCCAACAGCGTATTGCTGGAACCTTTTATGAAGGTAGAAGTATTGGTGCCTGAGGAATATATGGGCGACGTTATTGGAAACCTTAATGCAAGGCGTTCCCGCATTGAAGGCATGGAGGCACGGGCGAACGCTCAGGCTATTCATGCGATGTGTCCGCTTTCCGAAATGTTTGGATATGCAACCGACCTGCGTTCGCGCACACAAGGAAGGGGCACATTTACAATGCAGTTTGACCATTACGAGCAGGTAGCGCCGGGAATAGCGTCAAAGATGCTGGGCGCACGTTAAATAAAAACAAAAATAACATCTATATCGGAGGATATTGAAGCAATGGCGAAAGCGAAATTCGAAAGAACAAAACCGCATGTAAACATCGGAACGATAGGACACGTAGACCATGGAAAGACGACGCTGACGGCGGCGATCACGATGGCATTGTCGCAGGAGGGCAAGGCGTCCGCGATGAGGTACGACGAAATCGACAAGGCGCCGGAAGAGAAGGCAAGGGGAATAACGATCAACACGGCGCACGTAGAGTACGAAACGGATAACAGGCATTACGCGCACGTAGACTGCCCTGGGCACGCGGACTATGTAAAGAACATGATCACTGGAGCGGCGCAGATGGACGGAGCGATCCTGGTGGTATCGGCGGCGGACGGCCCGATGCCGCAGACGAGGGAGCACATACTGCTGGCAAGGCAGGTAGGGGTGCCGTACATCGTAGTATTCATGAACAAGACGGACCAGGTAGACGATCCTGAGCTTTTGGAGCTGGTAGAGATGGAGATCAGGGAGCTGCTGTCGAGCTATGAGTTCCCAGGAGACGATATACCGATCATAATGGGATCGGCGCTGAACGCGCTGGAAGGGATCCAGAGCGGAGCGACGGATCTGAGGAACAACGAGGCGTGCAAGTGTCTGTTCGAGCTGATGGACGCGGTAGACTCATACATACCGACGCCGGAGAGGGCGTCTGACAAGCCGTTCCTGATGCCTGTAGAGGACGTATTCACGATCACGGGACGCGGAACGGTAGCAACGGGAAGAGTAGAGCGCGGAACGATCAAGGTATCGGATACGGTAGAGATAGTAGGATTGACGGAAGAGACGAGGAGCACGGTAGTAACGGGAGTGGAGATGTTCCGCAAGATTCTTGAGCAGGCGATGGCGGGAGACAACGTAGGGCTGCTGCTGAGGGGCGTGCAGAGGAGCGACATCGAGCGGGGACAGGTACTGGCGAAGCCGGGATCGATCAAGCCGCACACGCACTTCAACAGCGAGGTATACGTGCTGACGAAGGAAGAAGGAGGAAGGCATACGCCGTTCTTCCCTGGATACAGGCCGCAGTTCTACTTCAGGACGACGGATGTAACGGGAGTAATCACGCTTCCAGAGGGAGTGGAGATGGTAATGCCCGGAGACAACATCCAGATGGAGATCAAGCTGATCACGCCGATAGCGATAGAAGAGGGACTGAGGTTTGCTATCCGCGAAGGCGGAAGGACCGTAGGCGCGGGCGTAGTAGCGAGCGTAATAGAGTAAGGAACAGCGCCAGCTGAGGAAGCGGCCGTGCCATTTAGGGGCGGCCGCTTAGTATTGTGAAGAGGTGTAATTTGGGCCGTACACGCCGGCTGCGCCTCCGGCGGCTTAGAACCTTTTTTGCAAAAAAGGTTCTAAGAACTCCAAAAAATGCACAGGGATAGTATAGGCTTGGGAGCGTCACTCCCAGTTTTACAATCCATCAAAAATCAGCGCAGATAACTTCGATACATCTCAAAAAGTATAATAAATCAAAAATCAGCGGCATGTACGGTGATTTTTGATACCTTGGTAGCGAAAACCAGTCTGACAGTTGCTTGCAACCGAAGACTGGTTTTCGCGAGTGAAACTCGCATCGCGCTGAACAAGCGCGTTGCGAAAGGCCCCATGGCCTTTTGGGGCGGGTTTTGCAGCAAGGGAGGCCGAAGGGTCGGGAGCAAGTACCCGTAACCTTAAAAAAGCGGCATGGCGACTTTTTTGACACGCTGCCGGCGCGCCTTTGTAAGCGCGCCATATTGATTATGGCGCCTAAACGGTCTATAATCTGAATAAGCTCATTTTAAAAGCTAAGGAGGAACAAACCCAATGATGGACAGCAGGATAGAAAAACTCGCCAACATACTAGTTACCTTCTCTACCGAGGTCAAGCCCGGCGAAAACGTTCTTATAAGCTCGGGAAACGGAAACGATATGCTGGTCAAGGCACTCGTTCGGGAGGTGTACAAGGCGGGCGGGCGGCCGTTCGTATGGCTGCAAAATGCCGCGATTGAGCGGGAGCTTGGCATGGGGTATACCGAAGACCAGCTAAGGATACGGGCCGAGGCGGACGCGCTGCTGATGGGCAAAATGCAGGTGTTTATAGGGTTCTCCGGCGTTATAAACAACTCGGAAACCTCCGACGTTCCGGCCGACAGGCTGTCGCTGTACGCCCAGCACTACGGCGAACAGGTTCATGGGAAGATACGCGTGCCTAAAACCCGCTGGGTTGTTCTCCGCTACCCCACCCCTGCCATGGCGCAGATGGCGGACATGAGCACCGAAGCGTTTGAGAATTTCTATTTTGACGTATGCAATATGGACTACTCAAAGATGGACAGAGCCATGACCCCGCTCAAGGAGCTTATGGAGCGCACGGACATGGTGCGAATAGTGGGCCGCGGCACCGATATATCCTTCTCAATAAAGGGGCTTCCAGCCATAAAATGCGCCGGCAAGGTAAACATACCCGACGGCGAGATATTTACAGCGCCGGTAAAGGGCAGCATAAACGGCGTGATAACCTACAACACGCCCTCGGTGCACGACGGCTTCACGTTTGAAAACATCTGCCTTACCTTTAAAGACGGCAGGATTGTAAACGCAACGGCTAACGACACCGAGCGCGTGAACCATGTATTTGACATGGACGAGGGCGCGCGGTCCGTGGGCGAGTTCGCAATCGGCGTAAACCCGTACATAATAAACCCCATGAAGAACACCCTGTTCGATGAAAAGATAATGGGCAGCTTCCACTTTACCCCGGGCGCATGCTATGACGAATGCGACAATGGGAACAAGTCCGCGCTCCACTGGGATCTGGTATGCATTCAAACCCCCGAATACGGCGGCGGGGAAATGTACTTCGACGGCGTTTTGGTGCGCAGGGACGGACGGTTCGTGCTTCCGGAGCTTGAGTGCCTGAATCCCGAAAACCTGAAATAAAGCCTCCATCAGATGGCGCGGCGTGTCAAAAAAGCGGCTGTTTCAACTTTATTAAGGTTACGGGTTTTGCCTCTGGCCCTTCGGGCTCTTATGCGGCAAAACCCGCAATATAAGGCTATAAGGCGTTTCGCTTAGTGCTTGTTCAGCGTATAGCGGGATTAACCCGCAAAATAAGGCCTTCGGCTCAAACAGCTATCAGGCCATGTTTTGCTCTAAAGCTATCAAAAATCACCGTACATGCCGCCTATTCGCCTTCGGCGTCGCAATCGCTTGCTCACGCATTGCGGCGCTGAAGGCCGTATTTTGTAGGTTTAGCCCGTTTGGCGCCGCCTTGCTATTCATATGGCTTAATCCCTTTAAAGAACTCAGAAAAATCAACGTTGTAAACCTGTTTAAGGTCTACTAGGCCGGTTACCTTTATGTTCCGCCCTCCAAGTTCGATTTCTGAATAAGCTCCCCTGTCAAGATTCCTTCCTAATAGGTTTATTTTAGTCGCAACTGCTTCTTGTGATAGACCGGAGCTGGTACGAAGACGCTTTAGATTTGAGGATAAACTCATATTTTGAATAATCCTATTTCCCATAAAAAGACCTCAAAAGATTTAACCTTATTTATTATTCTTTGTTCATTATATAACTATAAAAAATAGTGTCAGTATAACCATTGATTAAAAGTGTGAGTTCCCGCGAAACCGCATTAATACAAGGTTATTTGCATTTTTAGAACATTCAAGCTACAGCGGATTTTAGCTCTCTGGCGCCCAAATGGCGCCCGGATTTCCCGCGGAGATATAGAACGATATAAAGAGTTATGAGGATGAAGCTGTATATTTTATTTCTGTGTAGTTATGCAGTAGGACTTCAATTTCAGAAGGCAGATTCCTTCATCCCTTTCGTTTTCACTCCGCAAAGGCGTGTCCCATAAGGCTTATACTGCCCCTACCGCGTAACAAAGAAGTCCATAATAACAGAGAGCGAAAGCATAGTTTGCTTTCGCTCTCTTGATTACCGCATGAGCAGCGCCAGACGATTTTGTCAACGACGGCGCAGACGTTCATTTTATCATTGACATAATCGTCTGGCGCTGCTATTTTCTCATTACGCTATATGTTCATTTTGCAAGGAGCTTTTTTACTTGCTCCAATAATAAAGGCTGAATAAGCGGATATGTCCATTCTTCTGGCAACTTATCAAACAACACAATTTTTTCAATTTCAAGCGATGGTAACTCCTCGAATTCAACTATGTCTGCAAAGTATAACATTCCAAATGTTTCTTTTCCGTCTCTTTCAACAGAATACACACAAACAGGCTCTAAATGGTACTTTATAGCACCTGTTTCTTCCCAAAGTTCCCTTTTGGCCGTTTCAAAAATAGGCTCATTTTTTTCTCTATGCCCACCGGGACATTCATATGTATTGCGCTCCTTGTGCTTGCAAAATACCCATTTGCCATTATATTTTGAAACAATTACTGCAAACTTAAATAATTCATCTTTTGCCGACTTATAAAAATTTACCTTTAACACTTTCACGCTCCCTGTTATATAAAAATAGCGTTGTTGCTTTTAATGGTCTAATTATACCGTATGCCACATAACTTTTCCACTTCATTATTTAAGCACAATAGGGGTGCTCATTTCGGGAACCAACAGAGGGTTTGGCACGTTTTCCAACAAATGATCTTTCGGAAGGGGATACTCCCTTCCTATGCCTGCTCTTCAAAAGTTGTTCCGAAATACAGGAGCGGAATGGAAAGGAAGTGATTTTTTAAATGATATTCCACCTAAGGTTCTTGGTGCCCAAATGATGCCCGACTTTCCAAAATAACGCTATAAGGAAGTATGATGAAAAATAAGAAGATATTCGGAAACCCTTGATGGAAGCTACTTAATGGCTATGCTCGTAAGCGTTTATAAAAACTTATAAAGCGTTTTAAGGGCTATTAATCAATAAAAAATAAATGGGGCGTCTCATCAGGCACAAATTCAAATTGTTATAAATTTAAATGCTCAACGCTTTTAGTTGTGGAGTAAAATAAAATAATTCTATTTTGCATTTGCGACCGATGTGTCCCGCCATAATTATTTAATGACTGTATAATCGTTTTATAACTAATCTGTTTAGAAGATAAAAGGAGATGTTTATATGGAGTATAATAAAAAACAAAACGGTATTGGAGATCCTGGTAGAGGACATAGAAGGATTAGAGAAGATGCAAAACTATATGATGAGCAACGATTTGATAACTTACGGCGATTTAATGACACAAATCAAGTTCGACCATTTCAGCGGCTGTGAATACATACTCCCCGTTTTGCTTTTATCTTCGGCAGATCTGTTATCGGCCGCACGGTAAAGCGCATATTTCTTAAATCATACAGCGATAAAATGCGCCAGTCAGGAGCGCCGGAAACAGTGGATATGGTAATGGACATGCTGGATGAGGATCACCGCAGATGAGAAGTAAGGCAAAAGCGGATGATGATGGATAAAAGGCCTCATGGCCTTTGTAGGTTAACTTCGC
>OHTD01001079.1_pt1 | contig 12969 bp, 11 predicted proteins | sample 1578871 | NCBI WGS metagenome assembly OHTD01 (sample SAMEA3879574, study PRJEB24766) | human gut metagenome | biome: human-associated habitat; feature: feces | place: USA | collected 1985/1987 | reverse complement strand
CCCCCGCCGCTGTATCGCACAGGCAAAAATGTGGAAAGCGCAGGCTGAGAAGCTGATTCATAATGAAGACCTGACCCATACCAGAAGCAACGAGTATGCGGCCAGTATTATTGAAGCAGTCGAAACCGGCAAGCCCTTCTCCTTCGGCGGCAATGTCATGAATACCGGCCTGATTGACAATCTCCCGGCGGATTGCTGCGTTGAAGTGACCTGCCTCGCCAATGAAGGCGGTATCCAGCCGTGTCACATCGGCGCACTGCCGCACCAGCTCGCAGCGCTGAATATGCGTCAGGTCAGTGTCCACCAGGTCACTGTTGACGCGGCTTTGACGGGCAAGAAGGACTACATTTATCAGGCAGCTATGCTTGACCCCCACGCCAGTGCCGAACTGAGCATTGACGATATCCGGGCAATGGTCGATGATCTGATCGAAGCCCATGGCGATTGGCTGCCGAAGTATCATTGACTGATTTGACGGAAAACAGGAAAGGAATGGATTGATCATATGGAAAAAACGGAATCGTCAGTGCATGAAGAGCCGACGATGTGTACAAAGAAAGAGAAGATCGGCCACGCGATAGGTGTTTTGGGTCATGACTCCGCTTATACGCTCTGGGCTATGTGGATGACCCCGTTTCTGACGGACATTGTGCAGCTGCCCGCGGCGATTCTCGGCGGTCTGCTTGCTTTCGGACGTGTCTTTGACGGCGTAAACGACATCATGATGGGTTCCATTGCAGACCGAACCCGTTCCAAATTTGGACGTTTCCGCCCGTGGCTTCTCTGGGCTGGCCCGCTGTTCTGTCTGTGTATGGCATTGAGCTTCCTCATTCCCAGCCCGAACATGACGGTTCGCATTATTTACGCTTGCGTCATGTACATAGTTGTTGACGTCGTCTTTACGGCTGTTGATATTCCCTTCTGGTCACTGCCGGCTGCAATGACCAGAAACATAAAAGAGCGCAGCGCAATTATCGGTTCAACCCAGACAACATCCAACACAATTACCGGCATTATCGGTATTGTTATGCCTCTCGCACTTGTCGCTTTCGGTGGCGCCGGAAGTGCCAGCGCGTATTTTACGCTTGCTGCTATCGTCGCGGTATTTGCGGCGACCATGTATCTGATCTCCTTCAAGCTGGTCAAGGAGCATGTCGTACCGGAGGACTCCGAAAAGTTCAGCCTGAAGCTTGGAATTAAGAGCGTCGTCACGAACAGGCCGCTGCTCCTTGTGCAGATTGCAAACGCTGTTGGTCTGCTTGCCATGATTATGCGCGGCACGTTCAACTATTACTATTGCCAGTACAATCTGGGAAGCCTTGAGGTCATGTCCGTTCTTTCCCTGCTGGGTACGGTTGTGGGCATTCCGGGATGCCTGTCGTTTGTTGCCCTGTCCAAGAGGGTGGATAAGAAGAAAGTGATTATTTTCTTCTCCGGTCTCTATATTGTGGCCTGCCTTGTACAGTATTTCGCTGGCTGGGGCAATCTGATTCTGATTTATACTTGCAGCACCATCGCCTCTTTTGCCGTCGCAGGCTTCAACGTGGCAGTTATGGCCATGATGTCTGATACGATCGAATATGGCGAATGGAAGACCGGTCAGCGTAACGAGGGTATGATTACCTCTACCCGCTGCTTCGTGACCAAGCTGGTCATGGCGGTTTCCGGCGTTGTTGTCGCGTTCATTATCGGCATCTTCGGATATACGCCCGGTGCGGCACAGACTGCCCAGACTCTGAGCGCGTTCCACACCATGATGACGCTGGTTTGCGCTGGCACCATGCTGCTAGGCACGATTCCTCTGTTCTTCTATGAGCTGAGCGAAACCAGGCTGGCCGAAATCATGGAAGAACTGAAAGCCAGAAAGGCTGGCAAATAACTAATCAATCCCTTTCACCCCTTCTTCGCGGAAAGTCTCGTTGCATAGGCAGGGAAAGCCCGGTAGATCTCTGCCGGGCTTTCCTGATCCCTGAAAAGGAGAAAACTATGGCAGTTTGCACAATTCAGAATCCTATTTTTGAACTTTTACACAAAAGAACCTCGGCAAAAGAAAAAGGCGTCTACTCCTGCTGCAGCGCCAATGCGTTCGTCATCCGTGCCGCCCTGCGCCGCGCGAAAGCCAACGATACCGTCGTTCTGGTGGAGGCCACGGCCAATCAGGTCAACCAGAACGGCGGCTACACCGGCATGACCCCCGCCGATTTCCGGGCGTTCCTGGATCGCCTGGCAAAGGAAGAAGGTATGCCCGCCCACCGCGTCCTGTGCGGCGGCGACCATCTGGGGCCGCTGACATGGCAGAATCTTCCAGAAGACGCGGCCATGGCAAACGCGGAGGAGCTGATTCGGGGCTATGTGCTGGCAGGCTTTTCCAAAATCCACATCGACACCAGTATGCGCGTGGCCACCGACGACCCCACCGCCCGTCTGCCGGACAGCGTCATTGCCCGCCGGGGCGCACAGCTTTGCGCCGCGGCGGAAGGGGCCTTCGCGGAATACCAGATTCTGTATCCGGACGCGCCGAAGCCGGTTTACGTCATTGGCAGTGAAGTCCCCATTCCCGGCGGCGCGCAGGAAAACGAGGACAGCGTCACCGTCACGACCCCCGAAGACTGCGAGCAGACGCTGGCGGAGTTCCAAAGCGCCTTTGCCGCCCGGGGTCTGACGGAGGCATGGCAGCGGGTCGTTGCCATTGTGGTGCAGCCGGGTGTGGAGTTCGCCGACGAAAGCGTGATCGAATACGACCGTGCTGCCGCCGCGTCCCTGATGGCGACCCTGACCCGCCATCCCGGCCTTGTATTCGAGGGGCATTCCACGGACTATCAGCCCCGGGAATGTCTGCGTCAGATGGTGGAGGACGGCATTGCCATTCTGAAAGTCGGCCCCGCCCTGACCTTTGCCCTGCGGGAGGGGCTGTTCGCCCTGGAGCAGATCGAGCGGGAGCTGTACACCATGCACGATTTCCCCCTGTCCCGCTTCCGGGAGACGCTGGAGCAGGTCATGCTGGAGGACAAGGGGCAATGGGCGAAATACTACCACGGCGACATGCCCCAGAAGCGCTACGCCCGCGCCTTCAGCTTCTCCGACCGCGCCAGATACTACCTGACGAACCCCAAGGTTCAGCAGGCGATCCGCACGCTGCTGGGAAATCTGGACGCCGTAGGCATTCCCGTGGCGCTGCTCAGCCAGTATCTGCCCACGCAGTACACCCGCGTCCGCTCCGGCAAGCTGCCGCCCCAGGCCTCGGACATCCTGATCGACCGCGTAGGCGACTGTATCGACGATTATTTGTATGCCGTGCTGGATAGATGACGGAGGGCTTTTATGAAAAGAAGTACCGCGAAAATTCTCAGGGCAATTATCCTTGCTTGCTGGACAATTGCGGCTGTCGTATTGGTCATTGTGGTTCAAAATGCCGGGAACACAATTATATTGCAGAAAACAGTTTCTTCGGTTCTTGTGGTATATGTGTGCCTTTCCCCCGCCGTGTGCGGCATTGTGTTCCGGCTGTCCAAGATCATAAAAGACGGCAAGAATTCTCCACCGGGCACTGACAAGTAAACCGGCAGAGATCAAGTCCTCTTCCCGCTTATGAAAAGGGGACTTTTCACAAATGTTCAATCTGTACAAAGAATGATTTCCACGTTTATGGCTCTCGATGAAAATGCGGAGGACCGGTTGACATTGCGGGGGCTATCCTCTACAATGAAAACGCAATCGTAAATCGATTCACGCATAATTTGTGTATCGATTCATAGCCAAAAATACCGCCGGTCAATCCGGCGGCATGGTAGAGGCTCTGATCTTCAACCCCGTGCGAAAAATCACAGGCTCCGCGGTTTCTCCCCGCATCAGGGCGCAGAGCATATTCAGCGCTGCGAGGCAGATGTCCTCCATCGGAATATCCACGGAGGTCAGCGAGGGGTTGCTCATTACGGAAATGTCCGTATTGTCATAGCCAGTGAGCCGGATATCCACCGGCACCCGAACGCCCCGCCCCACCAGACATTTCAGAACGCCAAGAGCAATCATGTCCGATTCCACCACGATGGCGTCCGGCAAAAGAACGCCGGAGTCCAGCAGCCTCCGGCAGCAGTCAAACCCGCCGCCGTAGGTGTAGCAGTCGGTGAGAAATACGTCAGGGTCAAGGTACAGACCGCTGCCTGCACAATAGTGCTTTAAGGCATCGACCTTTTGTCCTGAGGAAGCGTCGCTGACCGGGCCGATATATCCCAGACGGCGCACCCCCACCGCTTCCAGATGGGCACAGAGCTTTTCGATTCCCGTTTTCAGGTCGATCCCGACGGTGGCGGGGTAGTCATCGGTTATCACCGGGTCGATTTTCACCACCGGAATCCCGGCGTCCAGCTCCATGATGAAGGTATTGGCCTGCCCTTCATTGTAGCAGATTACGCCGTCAACTAGCCCCGATCTCAGAATACCCGCGGCGTTTTTGGCCTGCTCCACGGTGGCGTTTTTCAGCAGAATGGCCATGTAGCCCCGCTCCTCGCAGAATTCCTGAAGGAGCTTGAACATTTTGTTGAAATATGGGTTATCCAGCTCCGGAATAGCGATGGCGATGATGTTGGTTTTTCCCGTCCGCAGGCTTTGGGCGAAGGGATTGGGGCGGTAGTTCAGCTCCTCGATCGCCTGCGCGATCCGCTGGCGGGTATCCTCCCGCATGTTATTGGGTGTTTTCAGGTATTTGGAAACGGCGGCGACACTGACACCGGCCAGCTTTGCCACGTCTTTAATGGCGGCCATGGAGCACCTGCTTTCCGATCATGTATCGATTTTTCTTCATTATAGCACATCCAAAACGGGGATTGCAACAGAAACAACCACAAAATTCCGTCACGAACCGCTGCCCTTTGGCAGAAAGGACTTACTTGTGGGAAACGGCTTCGTCCGATCACCAAAATAATTAGGAGGAACAAATATGAAAAAGCGCTTCATCAGTTTGATTCTTGCACTGGCAGTGCTCACCGGTCTGCTGGCCGGATGCGGCAGCAAAGCAGACGCCCCCGCCACGAACGCTCCCACAGTAGAGGCAACCGGCGAGAAGATCACCGTGATCCTGCCCCGCCACGAGATGGACACCATCGGCTTCTACGAGGAAAAGACCCGCGAGTTTGAAGCTCAGACCGGAATCAAAGTCGAACTGATCCTGATGAGCTGGGATCAGGTGGCTGACCGCCTGACCGCCGATCTGGCTGCCGGCGGCGGTACCTACGATGTGATCGAGCTGGACAACTCCTGGGTGGAGAAGTACGTCAACAATGGCTGGATTGCCCCGCTGAACGACTACATCACCGATGAAATGAAAGCCGGCATTATCCCTGGTCTGCTGGACAAGTTCTCCTCCGGCGACCAGCTGTACGGCATCGCCTGGAACAACGACACCCGCTTCTACATGTACAACGCCGCCAAGCTTCGGGAGATCGGCATGGATCATGCCCCCGCGACCTGGGACGAGGCTCTGGACGCCTACGGCAAGCTGAAGGAAAAAGGTCTGGTCAACGCCGCTTACATTGACTGCTACAACCAGGAATGGGCGGGCGCCACGGAGCTGATCTTCCTCACCGCTTCCTTCGGCGGCAAGCTGCTGGACGAGGACGGCCATCCCGTCATGGGCAAGGACGCAAAGACCAAGGCTGCCTACGAGTTCCTGGTTCAGGGACTGGAATCCGGCTTCATCGACGCTTCTTCCCTGACCTCCAGCCAGGAGACCACCAACGACGTCTTCTGCATGGGCGACACCTTCCTGTTCCTGCAGGCATGGCCCAGCGTCTATGCCAATGCCAACAACAGCGAAGTATCCAATATTGTCGGCCAGATTGATGTTGCCGACACCATTATCCACGCCGAGGGAGAGGAGGGCATCATCATGACCCTGCCTGAGGCTATGTCCATCACCTCTACGTCTCAGAACAAGGAAGCCGCATGGAAGTACATCGAGTTCATGTCCAGCCGGGAGACCGAAAAGGCCAAGGCCATCGCCCTGGGCGCGCTGCCCATCTGGACTGACCTGCTGGCCGACAAGGAGCTGCTGGCCGCCTATCCCTACTGGGAGAACTTCGGCAGCCAGATCGATAAGGCCACCGGTCTGCCCAGCGTTCTGTGGTATGACGAGTTCGTGGAAATTCTGACGGTGGAATCTCAGCGCATTATGCTGGGTGAAATTTCCGTGGAAGACGGGCTTGCCTCCATGCAGACACAGTGCGAAGCCCTGGAAGCAGAATACAGTAAGTAAGAAATTACGCTGGGGTGGGGAGGTTCTCCCCACCCCAATAAAGAAGCACAGCAAAAATTTATGCAAAGGGAGTTGTAAGCAGTGAAACGAGCATCCATCGGGATCGGCAGTCACCGCCGGTTAGCGCTGTCGGAGAAGCGTCTGCCGTACTTACTGACCCTGCCCAGCCTGCTCACCATCTTTGGCGTGCTGATTATTCCGATCCTTTATTCTTTGTTTTTAAGCGTCCATAATCTGGTGCTCAGCTCCCGGACCTATGAATTTGTCGGGCTGAAGCATTACATCGCCATGTTCTCGGACAAGTCCTTCCTAAATTCCATCTGGCAGACGCTGGTGTTTACCGTTCTGTCCGTGGCGGCGGAAATGGTTCTGGGTGTTGGCGTGGCACTGGTTCTGAATCAGGAATTCAAGGGGCGTGGCTTTGTGCGCGGGCTGATGATCCTGCCCTGGGCACTGCCCGGCGTTGTCAATGCTATCATGTGGCAGTGGATCTTCAACGCCAACTACGGTGTGTTCAACGCGCTCCTGACGCAGCTGGGCGTGATCGACAGCTATCAGGTCTGGCTGGCAAAGCCGACCTCCGCCTTTATCTGTGTCTGGGTGGCCAATGTCTGGAAGGAGACCCCCTATGTGGTGCTGCTGACCATCGCGGCGCTGGCCAATATCTCCAGAGATCTTTATGAGGCCGCAGCCATCGACGGCTCCAACGCTTGGAAATCCTTCTGGAAAATCACCCTGCCCTCCATCAGATCCGTGATTGTGATCCTTCTGATCACCAAGACCATCTGGGCGCTTCAGACCTATGACCTGGTTTACATCATGACCAAGGGCGGCCCCATGGGCGCAACAGAATTTATTGCCTACTACATTCAGAAGACCTCCTTCAAGTTCCTGAAATTCGGCTATGGCTCCGCCATGAGCTACACCGTATCGATGATCTGTTTCGCGCTGACCTACGTGTATATCAAGGTGTTCATGGGCAATGACGACGCGCAGAAGAAGCCCTTCCGGAGAAGGCGCAGAAAGGAGCTGGAAGTATAAATGAGCAGAAAAATCAAAAAACGCATTGGCCGGGTGTGCCTGTATCTGATGGTCTTCGTGATCGTCCTGACTGTGGTGGCACCCTTCGGCTGGATGGTCATTTCCAGCATCTCCACCAAGGCCGATCTGCTTCAGCGCCCTATGCGCTGGTTTCCGAAAAATCCTTCCTTTGAAAATTATTCGGCGCTGCTGTTCGGCACTTCCAGCCGTACAACGGATGCCGCTTCCCAATTCCTGGCCGCGCTGAAAAACAGCTGCATTGTCACCTTTGCCGTGACAGCCATCGCCCTGCTGGTGGGTCTGATAGCAGCTTATGCCTTCTCCCGGTTCCGTTTCCGGGGACGAGACTTCCTGCTAAGCGGTACTTTGTTTACCCAAATGATCCCTGCCGTAGCCATTATCATTCCCATGTACACCATCATGGCGAATCTGAACCTGCTGGACACAAAGCTTTCCTTAGTCATCACCTATATGGCCTTTGTCCTGCCTTACCTGATCTGGCTGCTGAAAGGCTACATCGACGGCATTCCCACGGAATTGGACGAGGCGGCGCTGATCGACGGCTGTACCAGAGTGCAGTCCTTCTTCCGGGTGATTCTGCCGGTGGCCGGTACCGGGCTGGCGGCCACGGTGATCTTCGCGTTCATCCTGTCCTGGAACGAATTCTTCTATGCTGTCAACTTTACATCCACCACTGCGGCCAAGACCTTACCGGTTCTGATTACGGAATTCTCCAGCAAATTCGGCTCCAACTACATTCTGACCTGCACCGCTGGTGTGCTTACAAGTCTGCCTCCGGTGCTGGTGGCGCTGATCTTCCAGCGCTACATTATCAGCGGCCTGTCCGCCGGTGCGGTAAAGGGATAAAGATGAGACATTCTTTTGCTCCTGATGGCAATATAACCAGAAAAGTGAGGTATCCCCTATGGGCGTTTGGATTGGAATTGACGGCGGCGGAACGAAAACAAAATTTTTGTCCGCAAGCAAAGACGGAAAGCGTTTGCGGACATATACCACGGGAGGAACCTATTACCACCTGAACGGCATTGACACCGTCTGCGCACGGCTGAGAGAGGGTGTGGACGCGGTTCGCTGCGGCGAACCAGTTCTGGGCATCTGCTACGGTATGCCCAGCTTCGGCGAGGGCGGCGCGGCGGATGAAACGGCGGTTGCCCGCATCCGGGAGGCGCTTGCGCCATACCCCCTTCATGTTGTCAATGATGTGGAGGTGGGATGGGCGGGTTCCATGGCGCTTGCGCCCGGCGTAAACATTGTGGCCGGTACAGGCTCCATCGCCTACGGCCGGGACGAGGCAGGCAATTCTGCCCGCAGCGGCGGGTGGATGGAGTTTTTCTCAGACGAGGGCTCCGGCTACTGGCGAGTTCCCCGCGGCAGACTTCACGCGCTGATGAAAGCGCGTCTGGGGCTGGAGGATGACTATGAGCTGAACAACCTGGTGCGGGATGTGTACGCACCCTCCAGAGAGAAGACCGCATCCATCCAGCGGATTCTGCTGGAAGCGGCCAGAGAGGGAGACGCATCCGCAGTTCGGCTGTATGAGGAAGCAGCACGGGAGCTGGCAGAGAATGTCAACGCCGTACTCCGGCAACTCCGGCTGGGGGATACGCCAACGATTTCCTACTCCGGCGGGATTTTTGAGACGGGCGATCTGATTCTGAAGCCCTTCCGGGCGGCGCTGGATGCTTCCGTTCAGGTCATGAAGCCGGTATGGGGGCCGGCCGAGGGCGCGCTGTTGCTGGCTGTGGAGCAATTTGCGCCCCAAATGCTTCCGACGGTAAAAAATGGACTTTGTCTTTAGGAAAAATCTCAGGGAGGAAAACAAATGGCACTGGTGACTACAAAACAAATGCTTCTGAATGCCCAAGCGGAGGGATATGCCGTAGGTGCATTCAATGTGGAAAATATGGAGATGGTTCAGGCGGTGGTGGCCGCCGCGGAGGAACTGCGCGCCCACGTGATCTTGCAGACAACACCGTCCACCCTCCGGTATGCCGATCTTTCATATTACTATGCCGCCGCAAAAGTGGCAGCGGAAAAGGCAAGCGTACCTGTTGCGGTACATCTGGATCACGGCAGCAGCTTCGAGCTGGCAATGAAAGCCCTGCGGGTGGGATATACCTCCATTATGATCGACGGCTCTCATGAATCTCTGGAGGAGAACATTCGCCTGAGCAAGGCTGTGGCGGATGCCTGCCATCCGGCAGGGGTTCCGGTGGAAGCAGAGCTGGGAAAAGTCGGCGGAAAGGAAGACAGTCTGGACGGCGGCAGCGGCAATCCCTACACGGACCCGGCAGAAGCCAAACTGTTTGTATCCGCCACCGGCGTTGATTTTCTGGCGGTTGCCATCGGCACTGCCCACGGTGTCTATAAGGGCGTCCCGCACATTGATCTGGAGCGGCTGTCGGAGATCCGCAGCGTGGTGGACATCCCGTTGGTTTTACACGGCACCTCCGGTGTGCCTGATGAAACGGTACGCGAATGTATTCGGCGCGGCATCTGCAAGGTTAACTATGCGACGGATCTCCGAATCGCTTTTACAAAAGCTGTCTGTCAGGTACTGCAAACCCATCCCGAAACCATCGACCCCAAAAAATACGGCGCCGCCGGCCGGGAGGCCGTAAAACAATACGTCATGGATAAAATCCGGATGTGCGGCAGCGCCGGACGGGGATAATTACCCCAAAATTCATCAACTGCCTGCGGATATTTTCCATGCTGATTACGTGGATGATTCCTGCCTAGATGCTGGGAGCCGATCCCATGCGTTCACGGGGCAGCTTGCTCCGGGGAAGAATGGCCTTCTCCTTTCACCGCTTCCGACAACCGGGACAAGGCGTTTGTGATTGCACTGTTCACCTGCATCACCTGACGGTCATGGGCATGATTCTGGGAGCCAGCAAGATGTGGTACAATCCCAGAATCATCTGGCGGCCATTAAACGGGATTGGCGTGACAGCAGCTATCGGTTATCCGACGCGCTGCCTGTTGCCCCTTGGGCTGGAGCTTTGGACAAAGTGATATGTACCCCCAATACTGGGTGTGTCGTCGCTAGAATCGGAACACATGGATTCAGCCTCGTTAGAAGCATGGGAACACAAAACAGCAGGGAAGTGGTTCTCCTTGCTATTCTTGCGAAGCGGCTTGAAATTCTTGCCGTCCACGCTGTTCTTGAACCCGGTCTTGTAAACAAAGACAATCATGTAGGGGTCTTTGTTCCCATCACTATCATAACCGCCCACGATTACTTTTTCAACTATACTTTCAAAAATATGTCGGTCAAAGGTGTCCAGAACCTCATTCTGTTCAAGTGTCTGTCGGAACATGGCGACACGCTTGCGCATGGTAGTTTCGGTTTCGGCTGCATCTTGCAGGCTTTCACACTCTTTCTGCAACTGCTCAATCTGGCTGGACAGGTCTAAATACTTTCGGTCGTAGGTCTCCTTGTCAATGGTATCTTCAAGACGCATATCAACCAGCTTGTTTTTCTTGACTTCCAGAGCGTGAATGTCCTTTTCAGCTTTTGCAAGACGCTTGCCCGCGTTGCTTTCGGAAAGGGCTTCTTCCGTCCGTTTCATAAACTCGTCCAGAACATCCTTGTTGTTCTGGCACAAGAGGCGATAGGATTCTACAAAAGCCCGTTCAATCGTTCTTTCGTCAACACCCTTGCTCTCCGGGCAGAACTTTTTTCCTTTTTTGGTGGAAACGACACATTGCCAGATTGCTTTATTATATTGTGAACTGCTATGCCAACTCCTCCTTGTCAGGGTGCCACCACAGAAACCACATTCTATCATGCAACTAAAAGCGTATTTCCGGCTGAACTTTTCACGTTTGCCGTCTACATTAAGGCTGCGGGGCTTTGCACGCCGCCGCAAAATTTCTTGGGCGGCTTCAAAGACTTCTTCCGAAATAATGGGCTCGTGGTGCTCACGAATATAAAATTGATCTTCCTCGCCGAAGTTGTACAGACGCCGTTTTGAAATAGGGTCAACGGTGAATGTCTTTCCTAACAAAATGTCGCCTTTGTATTTTTCGTTTTTGATAATGCCGATTACGGTACTGTCCGCCCATTTGGGACTGCCGCGTTTGGTTTTATAACCTAAGTTTTCAAGTTCTTTGGCAATAACCGAACCACCGGCACCCTCCGTGTATCGCTGAAAAATGTAACGGACAACAGCCGCTTCTTCTTCGTTGACGGTGAGGGTTTTGTCCTCTGGATTGTAGTCATAGCCTAAACAGCCCTGAAAACCGACCAGCTCACCGCGCTGCATTTTCATCTTCAAGCCCTTTTTGACATTCGCAGAAATATTTTCGACTTCCTGCTGTGCAACAGAACTTAAAATCACAAGGAGCAGTTCGCCGTCCATAGTAAGGGTGTTGATGTTTTCTTCTTCAAAAAACACAGCCACACCTTTATCTTTGAGCATCCGAACATATTTCAGAGTGTCAAGCGTGTTTCGTGCAAACCGTGAAATGGATTTGGTAATCACCATGTCCACGTCACCGTTCATACAGTCGTTGATTAACCGCTGGAAATCCTCGCGCTTTTTCACCTGCGTACCTGTGATAGCTTCATCAGCATAGATGCCTGCCAAAGACCATTCCGGCTTACTTTTTATAAGTTCGGTATAGTATTCGACCTGCGACTTGTAGCTGTTCAGCTGATCTTCGGTATCGGTGCTGACACGACAATAGGCGGCTACGCGCAGCCTTTTTTCAAAGTTTGTACGCGCTCGTGGAGAGAGCGTGTTTCGCGCTTTAATGACTTCAACATCTTTCATGCTTGACCTCCTTGTTGAATGTGTTCCTTTCATTGCGTTAATCATAACGCCAATGCAACACAAAATCAAGAGGATAGTTCGGAAACCACACGATAATCTTTCATTAAGCGCTGCTTGATAAGGGAATACTCTCTATCGGTTATGAGCTTTCTTTCTAACAGCTGCTTCAAAAAAGCAAGCTGAATGCTATAACGTATCAAATTTTGTTCTTTCAAAAATATCTTTGTTTTTTAAATTTCTAGCATCGTATTTAGAATCGAACCCATAAATCTTAAACGCTGTCTTATCAAATAACCATCTGTATACAGGAACTCCTCCAAGCCAAACAATTTCAGTTCCAACTTCATCAATAAATCTATCATATCCTTCTTCCTGACCGGTTATAAAAGAACCTGAGGTCATACCAAGGCTAGAAAAGCTATCTTTCACCGCAAGTGGAACAATAGAGCTTTCGCTGCCTAAAATAGAATATATTTTTGCTATATTTATCGACATACTACCTAATCTAAATCAGCTACATATATGAATATAAACCATACAAAAAAATTTTTGCTTGTTAATGTAAATATTTTTACAAAATTTAACTTTTTCGATTTCTACATAAGCGAATTGCGTTTATTTTCAAGCTGTTTTTGGATACATTTTTGTGAAATTATATCCCTGCTTGCTTCAGGTAGATTAACAAAAAAGAATGATGCTTTAAGTATATTGTCCTCGTCATCAGTTCTGATATATTTTGCAGCAGTTTTAATACTTTTATTTGAAAATAGAATATCGAGTGTAACACTTTCGGGAATTTTTATATCTTTATCAAGCTCAAGGCGTATTCCATTTGCAGAAATATCATAAATTTTTGCAGGGATTACATTTCCAGCA
>OHTD01001078.1_pt1 | contig 12970 bp, 17 predicted proteins | sample 1578871 | NCBI WGS metagenome assembly OHTD01 (sample SAMEA3879574, study PRJEB24766) | human gut metagenome | biome: human-associated habitat; feature: feces | place: USA | collected 1985/1987 | reverse complement strand
TCTTCATTTTCAATATATTTTCCTAAAAGTTCTACACTATTTCCAGTAAATAAAAACAATTGATTTTGTTCTATTTTATCTTTAATTTGTTGTGTGTATGGTTTTAATTTTTGAATTGATATTTCTTGAGCTCTTTCTGATAAAGTTCCCATATATACTAATGCAATATCATTTTCTGCTATGAATCTAGGCTTTTCATTTATTGATGTTTCTATTATTTCCGCTTCTGGTAAACACTTTTTTAAGTACATCATATTACCCATATCACCATTTAAGTTGCAAAACTCCGAGTATAAAATTTCAATCTTCATTAAAAATTTTCTCCTTTATTTCTTATCTATAATCTCTTTTACCTTTTGTTTTATTTGTTTTGTTTCTTCAATTGAATATAAATCGTGTAGTATAAATATCTTATCTATTCCATCAAGTTTTAATTCACTGGTAGCTTCTATTAAATCTTTTTTATGTACTAATACTTCTGGTTTTATATTTGCAATTAAACAACGAATATATGAATCCATATATCTTGGTCCAGCAATTATTACCTGTTTAATGCTTTCATCATTTAAAAATTCATAGTCTGTGTCATATTGCCATGCTGTATCTTCTGAACCTTTTGCTTCCTCATGTAAATCATCTAATATTATTATTACGGCCTTATTACCTGGTTGTTGTTTTGTATATCTAAAAGCCAAAGAACACGCAATTGGGTTCATTCCTTTAGCTAATTGAGTTACTATTTCATAATTTTTGTATTCTTCTTTGCTATATCTTGTTTCAACTATTTTCAAATCTTTAAATGATGAATTTATTTGGTCATGTGTTAATCCTAATTGTTTTAGCACTATAGTTACAGCCAACATATTATATATATTTATAATATTATCACTAATCAAGTCATATGTTTCTTCTTTTTCACCTGATTTTACTGTCATTTTTTTATTTTCTAGGTCTAAGTTTGTTAAAACATAATCTGCATCAGGTGTTTTATAATCACATTTTGTGCAATGTGCTTTTCCAATATGATGGTAACGGTAATATTCATATTCCAATTTTGTATTACATACAGGACATGTAATAATATCTCTTACAATGTTATGTGGTTCTTTTGTATCTGTATCTAATTTATCTATACTAAAATATATTTTTGCATTATTTGGTGCTATACCACTACATATTAAATCATCTGCATTTTCTATTACAATTGTATCTTTTGGAACATTTTTTGATACTATTTCTGATATGAATTCCGTATGTGCGTTTCTCATTAATGAATCTCTAAATATATTTGTACATATTAAATATGTTGGAGTTATATATGGAAATACTTTTGGTGCACTTCTTTCATCTATTTCTAAAACGGCAATTTCTTTTTTGCTTTTTCCAAATAGTGTTGCTCCTTGTAGCAATGTAGTGGCTATTCCTGCATCTATATTAGAGCCATATTTATTGTTTATTATTTTATATCCATTATCTATTAATATATCATTAATCATATTTGATACTGTTTTGCCATTTGTTCCTGTTACACCAATTATGGTTTTTGGTTTATCTAACATTCCCATAAAACCTGGGCACATATCTAATGCTAATTTCCCTGGGTAATATGTTGCATTTTTGCCTAACAGTTTTAATCCGGCTGAAATTAATTTTACAATCCATAATGTTATATAAAAATTTAGATTTTTTTTCATGTTTTTCCTCATTCCTTCTTGTTTTAGATACAAATATTTTAATATATATTTGTACTTTTTACAATAGCTTTTTAGGAAATAAAAAGCATATGTTTCAACACTTATAGTTAATAGTTTTTAGAGTTATATTATCTACAAGTGTTGAAACATATGCTTTTTATTTCCTTTAAAGCTTATATTTCAGCATTTTAGCTATATGATATATTAAATATTAACTTCGTGCAAACAAATTTTTTAAAATATATTGCTTAATACATAATAAAATGTTACAATAATAATTGCTAAGAAGTGATAATATTAAGAAAGGATTGTGGAAAAATGAAAAATTCACAGGAAAATTTAGAATCACTAATCGAAGCAATAAATGAACTATTAAACGAAGTAAGAAAAGAACAAATAATGGAAAATAAAAATGCAGAAAAAAGGCATAAGGCATGTATGCAAAACCTATCTAAATTAAGGGAATATAACAAAATTGCAGACATGACAAATCAAATATTTGAAAAAAGAATATCAAACATAGAAAATGCCTTACAAAAAATACTAAAAAGCGAAACAAAATGATGTTTCGCTTTTTACATGCTTTTATTTATCTGTTTCTCTTTATTGCAAATGTTACAAAATATATTGCTCCTGAAATTATTACAATCATTGGTCCTGTTGGTATATTATAATAATATGATAATATTAATCCCAATACGCCTGAAAATAATGAAATTATTATAGAAAATAAATGATATGTTCTCATATTTTTTGCTATGTTTCTGCTTGATGCTGCTGGTAATATTAGTAAAGAATTAATTAATAATATTCCTATCCATCTTATAGATATCATTACTATAATTGCTATTAATACAACAAATATATTATCAATAAGTTTTATGTTTATACCTCTGCTTTTTGCTAACGAAGTATTTATACTTATTACATTTAATTTATTAAATGTAAAATACCAAAAACATAATACAGATATAAATGTTAAAAACAAGTATACTATTTCTGCATTTGTAATACTTAAAATGTCTCCAACTAGGTAGCTTGAGTATTTGTTAAAACTACCACTTTGCGCAAGTATTGCTAAACCTAGTGCTATGGCAATTGAGGAAAATACACTTATTATTGTATCTGCACCATATGTTGTTTTGTTTTTTACCCAATTTAGTAGTAACGCAAAAATTACAGCAAAAAATATTACAGATATATTTACATTAGATATACCTAATAGTGTTCCTATAGCAATTCCACATATTGCAGAATGTCCAAGGGCATCTGAAAAAAAAGCCATTTTATTATTTACTATCATTGTTCCTAATATTGCAAATACTGGCGATACAAATATTATTGCAATTAATGCATTTTTCATAAATGTATAATTAATAAATTCAAATGGTATTAATGTTTCTAAAATATTGTATATTATTTCCATATTTAATCTTCCTTTTATTATAATTCTCCAAATCTGTTTTTAAATTCTAGGCTTTCAAATACTTCTTGTGGTGTTCCTTCTTTTATTACTTCTTTATCCAGTAATATAACTCTATCTGCATACTGATTTGCCAACTCTAAATCATGTGATACTAAGATTATTGACATATCATATTCTGCTTTTAGTCTATTTAATATTTGATAAAAATCTCTAATTCCATTTTTGTCTATTCCAGAAACAGGTTCATCTAATATTAGTAAATTCGGAATAGGCTTTGTTGCCATTGCAATTAGTACTCTTTGAAGTTCACCACCTGATAAATCTCCTATACTTTTGTCTATTAGCCTATCTACTCCAAAAATTTTTAAATGTTCCTTTATTTCCTTATATATCTTCTTGTCTTTTTTCATAAATACGGGTATGTACGAAATACAAGAAGCAAACATATCAAAAACAGTTGTAGGCATGTGTTTTTCAATATTAAGTTTTTGTGGCACATATCCAATTTTTATCTTTTTAGTTAAATTATCTTTTTCATCTGTAAAAATAATATTTCCTTTATGTTCTACTTCACCTAATATTGCTTTTAATAATGTACTTTTCCCTGCACCATTTCTTCCTATTATAACTGTTAGTTCTCCACAGTGTATATGAATACTTACGTTTTTTAATATTACGTCATTACCAAATTTTACACTTATGTTATTAATTTTTGTACAGTGTAAACCACATGCTTTTTTCTCATCCATTTTACTTTTCATCTCCTAATACACTTTTTAGTACTTCTAAGTTCCTGTTTGCCGCATCTATATAAGCACTTTTGTCTGTTGCTCCTGTTAATACTGTATCTAGCTTATATATTTTTGCATTAGTTTCATTTGCCAATATTTCTGCATTTTTAATGCTATCATCCTTACCAATTAATATTATTTTAATATTTTCTGTATTCATCTTATTTATTATATTTTTTATGCTTTCTGCTGACATTGAGTTTTCGTCATGATCTGTATGTAAAGAAATATATTCCAATTTTATATCTTTTGCCAAATATTCCAAGGCTTCATTTAAGCATATAGCCTTTTGCCCATTAAGTTCTTGCGAAATTTCCTCATATTGTTTTTCAACTTTTTCTAAATCCTTTATATATTTTTCTGTATTTTCTTCATATATCTGCTTATTCTCTGAATTTTGCTGTATTAATACTTGCGATATTTCTTTTACTTGATTAATATAATTTTCTATACTCGTCCACACATGTGGATTTACCTCGTCTTCTTTTATTACATTTTTTATATTTATACTTGCATCTAGCACTTTCAAATTAGGATATATTGTAAAAATTTTGTCCATAAATATTTCTAATCCTAATCCATTTTGTATAAAAATATCTGCATTTTCTATTTTTTTCATATCATTTGTGGTAAGCGTGTAATCATGTATACATCCTGTATTTTGTTCTGTCATATTTACTAATTGAACATTATTAGCTCCATCAGTTATATTTCTTGCAATTATATACATTGGGTAAAATGATGTGACTATTTTATAGTTTTCTTTTTGAACTTCTGTTTTTGCACATCCTGTTAATGTAAACAAACTCACAATTAAACTTATAAATATCACAATTTTAGTTTTCAATATTTCCACCTCACAGCTTTCAAAATCTTTTTTATCTTTATAATTCAAAATATGGGAACATATTTTATATATGTCCCCACTTTTTGTTACTATTCTTGTGTATATGGTAATACAGCTATTTGTCTTGCTCTTTTTATTGCTAATGTTATATCTCTTTGATGTTTTGCACATGCTCCAGTTGCTCTTCTTGGAAGAATTTTACCTTTATCATTGGTAAACTTTTTCAACTGTTCTGCATTTTTGTAATCTAACACTAGATTTTTATCAACACATAATGGACAAACTTTTTTTCTAACTTTTCTAAATTTAGGGTTAAAATCTTCATCCATATTGTTGCTTCTATTATTATTTCTTTTATTTTTCTTGTTATCTGCCATTTTCATTTCCCTCCTACTTTTTTAAAATGGTAGGTCATCTCCTGAAGATATTTCAAAATCAGAATTAGGATTAGCTGATGGCATTGCACCAAATGTTGCATCAAAATTTGCACTTGCGTCTCCATCTCTTTTGCTATCTGCAAAATATGCTTCTTCTGCAACAACTTCTGTTATGTAATGCTTTTGTCCTTGTTCATCATCCCAATTTCTTGTTTGAATTCTTCCTATTATTCCTACTTGTTGACCTTTTTTAAAATATTTACTACAGAATTCACCTAATTTGCTCCATGCAACTACATTGATAAAATCTGCTTGTCTTTCTTCTCCTGGCTTTGTAAATCTTCTATTTACAGCTAAGCTAAAAGAAGCTACTAATGTATTGTTTGTTTGAGTATATCTAACTTCTGGATCTCTTGTTAATCTTCCCATTAAAATTACTTTGTTCATACTACACCTTACCTTTCAATTTAAGGCCCCCGAATTCTAATTATTCCTCTACTCTTACTACTATAAATTTTAGAACTTCATCTGTTATTCTGTAGTTTCTTTCAAGTTCTACTATTAATTCTGGTTGAGCTTCAAAGTTAATTATTACGTAGTATCCTTCTTTATTCTTCTTAACTTCATAAGCTAATTTCTTTTTGCCTACTTCATCAACTTTTTCTACTTTACCTGCATTATTAATCAAATCTGTAAATTTTTGTACTAATGTTTTAATCTTTTCTGCTTCAACAGTTGGATTAATAATGATAACACTTTCGTATTTATTCATTATCTTTCACCTCCTTATGGATTATAGCCTGTCTTTAAAAACAAGCAAGGATGGCCTTTAGCCACTTATAACGTTTAATATTCTACCATAATTTTGCACATAAATCAAGGCTTTTATAAAAAAATATAGAACTGAGGAGGATATCTTGTATGTATGGATATCCTCCTCTCTCTTTACTTAACTTCTTGCAGTCCTGCTTCACGCAGGATTGCAAGATTCTCGTCGCAATAAAAAACGACGAAAAATTTTTTCCTGAGACGAACCATATCTCAGGTTCGTCTTCATACCAATCATTTGACACACAAATGAACGTTCCTTCATCCTTGTGTGTGCCAAATTCGATTGGCTTTTCACCCATAAATACCTTTATGGGGCCCTTGATGGGATGCCATCTCCCAACAATTTTGTTCATATCTACCATGATGTCTCTCCTTTCTCTACTACTTTTAGTCAAGGTTACATTAAGTAATAGTTTTATGATGTCATTCCTAGGTATGACTGGTTACTCGCCTTGAAAATTTCTTTCGCCACCTTTTGCATACTTAAACAAGAAAAAATTCTTGTTGTTGCTTCTCCTCCCATCTTGGGAGTTTATGCAATTAAGATATCATATTTTTCGCGTTTTGTAAACCCTTTATGGTATTTTTCTGTAATTTATATTTTTGGTTTTCCAGAACTACTAAATACCATAAATATGTAATAATTATTAGTATTGCTATATTGTGTATATATAATATCACTATACTGCTTATTGCAGTTAGGATCACTACTGTTATATTCGAGATTTTATTTATATAATCACGTGACTTTTGTAGTCCAAACTTTATATGTAATATTTCTTTTATTATTCTTCCACCATCTAATGGATATATAGGAATAAAGTTGAATATGCCTATTAATGCATTTGAATAAATAATTATTAAACTCTTTTCCATATTCCCTTTTGTTATTAATAGAGTAAAAAATATTATAGCAATATTAGTAAGTGGCCCAGCCAGTGCAATTATAGCCCTTTTTACACATAGAATTGTTCCCTTGTTTACTTTTCTATTATATTCTTCACAAAGTACTTTAAATTCTATTTGCAGTCCATAAGGAGTAATATTTATAGATATAGGTTTAAATCCCAATAACATACCTATTATTAAATGTCCTAATTCATGTACAAATGCAAATAACATTAATATTGCATATATTTTTATTTGTTTTGTTATTATATAAATAAGCGCAAAAAGAAATATTTTTAAATCTATTTTTATACTCATTTTTGTCCTTTCTCTTTTTACTCTAAAAATCCATTACATATTCTGGGTCTATTACTCTTTCGTCTTTTATTATTTCAAAATGAAGGTGCGGACCTGTTGCTTTCCCTGTTTCTCCAACCTCTGCTATTATATCTCCTTGCTTAACTTTATCCCCTTTTTTTACTAAAAGCTTGCTACAATGTCCATATAGTGTTTTTACACAATTATCTTTTATTACTATATAGTTACCGGTAATCTCTATCTGTTCCAGATATTATTACCTCTCCATCCATTGCAGATTTTATAGATGTTCCCGCTTCTGCGCCTATATCTATTCCTTGATGATTTTCTGATATTATATCTGTAGGCTCTCTTTTACCAAATCTTGATGTTACTATTCCTTGTATTGGCAAAATTAAATTGTAGTTTTCTTTTACATAGTCTGCATCTAACTCCATTTGCGTTTTCGGTGCTGATGGCTCAGAAACTACTGCAACTATTTCTGCATTTCCTCCACCGCCCACTCCATTATTTTCTTTTTTCTCCTCCTCCTCGTTTTTTTCTTCTGTTGGTTCTTTGTTTTCATTACTTTGTAGCTCCTCTTTTTCTTCGTTTTGTATTTTTTCATTTTCCTCTATATTGGGTTGTTTCTGCTTATTTATAAATACTATTGCATTATTGTATAAGTTATTAAAGTTCACATCATATTTTAATATCTCTGATGTCCTTTCCATTACATCTTGTGAAAAAATGTAATTATTATTTTTTATAAGATAAAATATAAAATATATTACTGTACATATTAATAGTTGTAATATCATTTTTTTAAATAATGGCAATGTTGTTTTTTGTCCCGAGTTTACCGTAGAAGAAGATACTCTTATATCTCTATTTTGCCTTCTATTATATATTTCTTCTGCTCTTCTTATTCTTTCTTCTATACTTATGGTTCTTTCCATAATAAAAACACCTCTTCCTTTGTAATGTTTTTTAAATTTATATTCCATAAAGAGATGTTTTATACCTATTTATATTAAATTAAATAATAAGCTTATAAATAATATTATGCTTAACCCTATATTTATTCTTTTTAATGTTTTATACTTATTTTCTATTTTTTTTATTTCTTTATTTTTTTTGTTTTTCTCAACTTTTGTTATATAGTCTGTTATAAGCATTTCCGCTTCTTTAGTTATATAATTTCCAAATTTATGTTTCTCGCTTTTTTGCTCCGTTTTTCCCTTGTTTTCTACATACTCTGGTTTTTTTATTTTTTGATTTTGTTTTAATACAATAATTGCTTCTTCTACTAAATTAGATGGCAAATCTTTAAGTACTACTATATTTCTCATATCTTCCATATTTATATATACCTCCACCTTTAATATATATAAATTATTTCCAGTTTTTCCACTTTTATACAATACTATTTATTACCTTGTTTATTCCTTCTGTAACTTCATTTGACATTTTTTCTATTACCTTTTTATTAACTAAAGTTAATTCTCTAAAATTTGTTAAAATTTCTTCTTCATCTTTGCCTACTACTCCTTTTATATTTATATGTGATTCTAAATATATGCCATTGTTTACTGCTTTTCCTAATGTTATTCCACCCCAATTTACTATTATTTTTCCTATGTCTGCATTTTTTCCCATTGCCGAATCTACGCATATTACACATGGATTTAAGTACTTTATTTTTATATTATCATTTATTTCTTTTATGTTCTCATAATTAACTGGAGTTTCTGTCGTACCTATAATAGCAATATTTGTACCTAATTTTTGCTTTAATTTAGCCCCTACTATTGGTCCCAAACTGTCTCCTGTTATTTTATTACTTCCTACACAAATAAATATTATATCTGTAAAGTTATTTTTTAAGTTTAGTCTATAAAATCTACTGCCAAAATCTATAACAAACTGCTCATAAAACATATTAATTTTGTCCTCCCTATTTTATATATCTCTATTCTTTTCTTGCTGATATTATTATATTAATTTCTTCATTTTTGGAATATTTTTTAATAATGTTTTCTGAAAAGCTTGCTACATCGTTAGAAACGATTATTGTATCATACTGTTTTTTCACAAGTTCTTCTATCTTTTTATCTGTTTGCTCTAAGTCCTGTAATTTAAAAACATCAAAACCTAATTTTTCAGGCAATGAAAAACTTTTAGCATCATTCGCATATTTAATCCAAGAGATTTTCATAAGAGCCTCCATATAGCATTTTTATTATTTTTTGATGTTTATCAATTTTTTATTCAATTATATTTTTATTACTCTAACAACTTTAGTATATCTTCATCGTTTTTTAATTCATCTGACAGTATATACTCTTTTGCTTTTTTGTTTTGTTTTATGGCTTCTATTACAACATCCTTATCTTTTCTCAGTCTAGCGCTTGCATATTTTAAAATTATGCCTTTATTCTTAACCGCTTCTAAAACAACTTGTTTGTCATCTCTTAATGTTTGTGAAGCATAATATAATCCTTGTCCATTTTTTTGTACTGCTGCTAAAACTACTTCTTTGTCGTCTCTTAGCTTTTCGCTCGCATAGCAGATAGTCCACCCCACCTTTTTTACAGATTCTAAAACAATCTCTTTATCTCCTTTTAGTTCTATACTAGCAAATTCTAAAGCCTCTGGATCATTTTTTACAGCCTCTAAAACTACTTCTTTATCTTTTTTAAAATCCTCACTTGCTAAGTCAAGAATTTTCCCCTGCTGTCTCACTTGGCCTAAAACGTATTCTTTATCACTATTTTTCTCAATATTAAAATCCATTTTGTCATCTCCTATTTCCTTCAATATACAATATAAAAGCTTAAAAAACAAGAGTCCAACATAAATTTATAATTGACTTTTGGTGTTTTTTGTCATATTATGTTATATATATTTTTAGAAAGGATTGGTTTTTATAATGTTAAAAGAATTTAAAGATTTTGCTACTCGAGGAAATATATTTGATATGGCTATTGGTATTATTATAGGCGGTGCTTTTCAAAAAATAGTTACCTCTTTAGTTAATGATATTGTTATGCCATCAATTTCTATAGTTACTGGAAAAGTAGATTTTTCTACTTTGGCATTCACAGTAGGCGATGTTTCTATTAAATACGGAAATTTTATAACTGCAATTATAGACTTTTTAATTATTGCTTTTTCAATTTTTATTGCTATTCGTTCTGCTAATAAAATAAATAAAAAATTAGCAGACAGTGCCAAAGGTAATTTTGAAAAGATTACTAAAAAAGGAAAAGAAGGATTAGAAAAATTATCGAAAAAGAATAGATTGTTCAAAATAAAAGAAAAAAAACAAGAGCCTGCTCCAGAACCAGAAACCAAAATATGTCCATTCTGTTTTTCAGAAATTAATTATAAAGCTGTTAAATGTCCTCATTGTACATCAGATTTAAACTAAAACACAGGTCCATCGGTTGTACCGATGAACCTGCGGGGAGATTTCCCTCTCCCAATCTTATTTAAATAAGATTGGGAGGTTTCTTTCCACCCCTTCAAAGAATATGTCGATTTTTGTCAATTAGGGACTGTCCCTAATTGAGAATTTTCTCTATTTCTTGCTCTGTTAGTCCTGTTGCCTTTGCTATTGTTTCTTTATCTATTTTTAGCTCTAACATTTTCTTGGCTATTATTACCTTTCCTTTCTCAACTCCCTTTTCCATTCCCTTCTGAATTCCTTTCTCTAGTCCAACTTCTAGTCCTTTTTCATATATTGCTTTCTCATCCATTATCGCTTTTTGCCTTAAGTCTGCTATTCTTTGCATCCTTTCATCTTCACTTAGATTATCTAATTTTTTTACTGCTTCTTTTAAGTTCTCGTTTTCCTTCATTTTTTCAGTCACCCTCTCTGATTTAGGATTTTCCAAAAAATATAGCCAGTCCAATAAATTATCTTGCTCTTTTTCTTTTCCTATTATTTTCGGTAATTCAATTATATCTATTTCTAATTTTTGTGTCAATATGATTTTCTTCCCTTGTTTGTCTTCCATTATCTTCCATCTGCTATGATAATCTAACTCTTCCAAATTTTCTATTTTAAAATCTGTTATTAATATTACTATTGCCTTTTGCAATATTTTATAGTCTTCTCCTGATTTTATTTGTCTACTATACAGTCTACTCCAATAATATAGGATTCTTTCTATTATGTTTTTCTTATCTACGATTTGTAATTCTATATTACAAATTTCGTTCTTATCTAGCTTTGCAATTATATCCAAAACCCCTAATTTTTCATCTTTAAACTCTCTTCTTAATATTGGATTTTTACTTAAATCTATACTATCTATTTTTCTTTCCAATATTGTTTCTAAAAATCCCTTTGTAATACTTTCATTTCCTACTTCTCCAAATAATGCTTGAAATACAACGTCTAGCTTTGGTGATAATGTTTTTATATTTTTCATTTACTTCATCCTTTCTTTTTTTCTTTTTTATTTGATAAATTATCACCTACTTTCTTTTTGGATTTAATACATTTGGAAAATTGTAAGACAACTTCTCAGAAAACATTTCTCTAAGAAATAACTTGAAAAAAACATTATGAAAAAAAGACTGTAAAACATTAAACAGTTTTACAATCTCTATTTTAATATATACATTAAATTAGCACAAGAAAAATCATACCCCAAAAATCGACAATTTAAGGGCTGTCCCCAATTGTGCAAACGGGACAATTAGGGACTGTCCCTAATTGTGATTTACATATTCATTTAATGGTTTTACTCTATATTGTAATTCTCCCATTTTTTCTGTTGTTACATAACCTGGTTCTGCATTTAATACATCTGGTATTCTATTTACAACACTAGCACAAGTCAATTCTACTGTTGAAGGTCTTGCTACTACTATTGTTGTATCTGGTTCTCCATATATGCTCCATTCGTTTTTATCAAAATCTTCTTTTGAATATACTTTACCTATGCATTCTGTTTCTAATGTTATTCCTTCTTTTGTCTTTGTTGTAACAACTGCACTCATTCCAGTTGCTTGTCCAGCTTTTACAGTCATTCCCAATGTAGAAGATTCTATATCCTCTTTATATACTTGTGGTACACATTTTTGAGTCTGCTCTAATACTGTTAGTCCCAACTTTGAGCAAAGCCATCCATTTACATTCCACATATATGATGGTAAAAACTTTCCATTATTTATTAATTCTATTCTTTCCTCTTCTGAAATATTATCTCCTGCTGCTACCTCTTTTTCAAATTGTTCTAATGTAAGTCCTGCTCCATGTGCTTTTGCCAACGCGATTCCATAATCCTCTACATTATAGCTTGAACTTCCAACTATTTTTGTTATTTTATGTGTAGAACCTGCAATTGAGCTTATTAATTGTCCCCAATATATGTCTTGATATCCGCTACCTGTAATTGTACAATTATTTTTCTTTGCTAATTCATCTATATCTCTTGTTACTACAGGGTTTGAGTTTTGAGGATAAAATGCTTCTTCACATGTTGTTATTGCATTAACTCCTAATTTTGCACATAGCATTAATGCTTCTTTTACATCTTCTATTAAACTCATAGTTGTTACTATTGCTATGTCTGGCTTCACTTCTCGCATCATTTCTTCTGCATTTTCTAATGATGTAACTTTAACATCTAGCTTATCCCAAGTTCCAATTACTTCAGATACATCTTTGCCTATAACAGCTGGGTTAACATCTATTGCTCCAACTATTTCTCCACCTTTTTCTAGCACATACCTCATTGTGTATACTGCCATTTTTCCTGTACCAAATTGTACAACTTTTACTTTTCTATCCATATTTATCACAT
>OHTD01001075.1_pt1 | contig 12996 bp, 7 predicted proteins | sample 1578871 | NCBI WGS metagenome assembly OHTD01 (sample SAMEA3879574, study PRJEB24766) | human gut metagenome | biome: human-associated habitat; feature: feces | place: USA | collected 1985/1987 | reverse complement strand
GTAGCCAGCCTAATATGAAGAGAGGTACGCAGCCGGAAGATTATCCTTATTCTTTCTCGAATGAACTGAAGAAGTAAAGAATAGTAATAATATAGTAAGAAAAGGGTTGCCTCGAAAATAAGTTGATATATCATTTTGTTATTTACTATCTGTATTATAGGTGTTTTTCTTGAATCAGGTGGAAATAATTATTTACTTCGTTAGTAATATTGAGCAAAATGATATATCAACTTGTTTTCGGGGTAACTCTTTTTTTTAGGATTAATGATAAAAAAGATACTTTTTCAGTAAGTGTATTTTCATTGTCTGTTGTTTTATATAGGAATGCGAGAGAATGAATCTCTCGAAGTAATTTATTGTATAACCTATAAATTGTGTTTATGAAAGACAATTATGCTTTTCGGAGTTCGACGTTCATGCGGGCTTTATTAGTTTTGTTGTTCATGGCAGTTTCTATCCAGTGGGGCTTTGCCCAGTTAAACCTGAATGTGTCTCGCGGTACATTGGGGACAGTCATTGAACAAATCAAGTCTCAATCCAAGTATCAATTTTTTTATGACGACAAGCTGGCTGCGCTGTCAGTAGAAAACGTTAAAGTGAACAATGTATCCATTGAAGATGCTTTGAATGTTATTCTCAAGGGGAAGAACATTTCGTATAAAGTGGAGGACAACATCGTTTATCTTTCAGAAAAGACCGCTACTTCACAAGAAGGTAAGCAACAGGGGAAAGAGCGGACTATTACCGGAGTCGTATCAGATGATATGGGGCCTCTGATTGGTGTGAACGTATTGGTAAAAGGTACCAGCAATGGTTGTATTACAGACCTGGACGGTAACTTTACGTTGACCACTACAGAAGCGAATCCGGTACTTGTATTCTCTTATATCGGTTATAAGTCGCAGGAAATTTCGGCGACCGGTTCAGCTTCCATTAATGTACTGATGCAGAATGACACGCAGATGATTGAAGAAGTGGTGGTCACTGCCCTCGGTATCAAGCGATCGGAAAAGGCATTGTCCTACAATGTACAGCAGGTGAATACGGATGCCATTACTTCCAATAAAGACGCCAACTTTGTAAATTCATTGAGTGGCAAGGTAGCGGGTGTGAATATCAATGCTTCTTCATCCGGTGTGGGTGGCGTATCAAAGGTAGTGATGCGTGGTACGAAATCCATCATGCAGTCTTCCAATGCACTTTATGTTATTGACGGTGTGCCTATTTTCTCCGGACGTGGTACTGCCGGAGGTAAGGAGTTCGACTCTCAGGGTTCTTCAGAACCGATTGCCGACATCAACCCGGAAGACATCGAGTCTATGTCAGTCTTGACCGGTGCTGCCGCTGCCGCCTTGTATGGTTCGGAAGCTGCCAACGGTGCCATTGTCATTACTACAAAGAAAGGTAAAGAAGGTAAGGTGAGCCTTACTGTCAGCAGCAATACCGAATTCACCAATCCGTTTGTGATGCCGAGCTTCCAAAACCGTTACGGTACGGGAACCGGTGGTGTGATGAGTACTTCAGGAGCCATGAGCTGGGGAGCACCTTTGTCTGCTGCCAATAATTACAATTACAGCCCGAAAGATGATTATTTCCAGACGGGTATTATAGGTACGGAAAGTATTTCTTTGTCAACCGGTACAGAGAAAAACCAGACGTATGCATCGGCTGCTGCAGTAAACTCCAAGGGGATTGTTCCCAACAACAAATACAACCGTTACAACTTCACGGTACGTAACACCACTACTTTCCTGGACGACAAGATGACTCTGGATTTAGGTGCAAGCTATATTCTGCAGAATGACCAGAACATGACGAACCAGGGTACTTACAACAACCCGTTGGTGGGTGCTTATTTGTTCCCGCGCAGCAACGACTGGTCTGATATCAGCATGTATGAGCGCTATGACGCTGCCCGTAAGATTTATACGCAATACTGGCCGGTAGGTGACGAAGGTATGGTAATGCAGAATCCTTATTGGATTAACTACCGCAATCTGCGCCAGAACAAGAAGGACCGCTATATGCTGAATGCCGGTTTGAGCTATAAGATTCTGGACTGGCTGACTGTTTCAGGACGTGTACGTTTGGATAACTCCAACAATGATTATACAGAAAAGTTCTATGCTTCTACCAATACACAGCTCACCGAGAGCTCTTCACGAGGTCTTTATGGTATTACCAAGATGCAGGACAAACAGTTGTATGCAGACTTCCTGGTGAGTATCAACAAATATTTCGGTGAAGATTGGTCACTCCAGGCCAACGTTGGTGGTTCATTCTCCGATATACGTTCGGATGCAATGAAAACACGTGGTCCGATTGCTGATGGTGGCGATGCCTTCAGCGGCGAACCGGTAGGTTTGACCAACTACTTTGCCATCCAGAACCTGAGTGCCAGCAAGACACAGCGTTTGCAGGAAGGATGGCGTGAACAGACCCAGTCTCTCTTCGCTTCGGCTGAGCTTGGTTACAAGAACACTTACTTCTTGACGCTGACCGGACGTAACGACTGGCCTTCACAGCTGGCAGGTCCCAACTCCAACAGCAAATCATTCTTCTATCCTTCAGTCGGTGGTTCTGTTGTACTGTCTGAGCTAATGCCTAACTTGAACAAAGATTATCTTTCTTTTATAAAGGTTCGTGGTTCATGGGCATCTGTTGGTAGTGCTTTCTCCAGATATTTGGCTAATCCTCACTATGAATGGAATTCAAGTTCCGGCCAGTGGAGTATCACGACCCAATATCCGTTGTACAATTTGAAACCTGAACGTACCAATTCTTGGGAAATCGGTTTGAACATGCGTTTCCTCAAGAACTTTGAATTGGACGTGACATATTACAATGCCAAGACTATGAACCAGACATTCAACCCGCAGTTGCCTGTCAGCGGTTGGTCGGCTATGTATATCCAGACTGGTGCCGTACGTAACTCCGGTATTGAGTTGTCGCTGAATTACAAGAATACCTGGAAAGATTTTACATGGGATACCGGTATAACCTTCTCCAGTAACAAGAATAAAATCCTGACTTTGGCAGACAATGCCATCAATCCCGTTACCGGTGAGCTGTTCTCTTTGAGCACGTTGAATATGGGTGGCTTAGGTGATGCCCGCTTCTTGCTGAAAGAAGGTGGGAGCATGGGTGACCTTTACTCACTGCGAGATATGAAACGTGATGCCAATGGACAGATTTTTGTGGACCAAAATGGAACGGTTGCTACGGAAGCCATAACGGACCCGGATAAATACATCAAGTTGGGAAGCGTACTTCCTAAAGGTAATTTGGCTTGGCGTAATAACTTCATTTGGAAGAATTTCACAGCAGGTTTCTTGATTTCAGCCCGTTTGGGTGGTGTGGTTTACTCACGTACACAAGCTATGTTGGACTATTACGGTGTGTCCGAGGCTTCTGCCGATGCACGTGATTTAGGTTACGTGTTGGTGAATGGTAGAGATAAGGTAAACCCCGAAACATGGTACGGTGTAGTAGGTAGCGGCACGTCTGTTCCCCAATACTACACTTATTCTGCTACCAATGTTCGTCTGCAGGAAGTATCTTTGGGTTACACCATCCCCAGAAAGTTGTTGAATGATGTGTGCGATATCAAGGTTTCGTTGGTAGGCCGCAACTTGTGGATGATTTACAGCAAGGCTCCTTTCGATCCCGAAAGTGTAGCTTCTACCGATAACTTTTATCAGGGAATAGACTATTTCATGATGCCGGCTTTGCGTAACATCGGCTTTAGCTTGAGCTTTAAATTTTAATACCAAACGATATGAAAAAGAAAAATATTATAAATAAATTGATTGTTGCTCCGTTGGTTATGGGCTTTATGTCCTGTACCGGCAATTATATGGATATCAACTCCAATCCTTATCAACCGGGTGATTTGACTCCGGATGATTATGCACTGGGTTCTGCCATGAGTAACTTGGCAAGTACGGTTATCTCATCAGATGTCAATACGGCACAGTTTACTGATTGTTTGTTGGGTGGACCGTTGGGAGGTTATTTTGCCGATTCAAATGCCGGCTGGTCCAATACAATATCCAATTTTAATGCTACAAATGACTGGACGCGTGTGTTCTTGATAAGTGACCGTATCATTTCAACACTTTACGGTAACTTGAGCACAGTGAAACAAGTATCGGAGAATACCAATAATCCGGTTCCTTATGCCATTGCTCAAATCATAAAGGTTGCTGCCATGAGTCGCGTGACTGATGCGTATGGTCCTATTCCTTATTCTAAAATCGGTCAGGATGGCAAGATTACCATTCCTTATGATACGCAGGAAGAAGTATATAACGCATTCTTCAAGGAACTGGACGAATCCATCGAGGTGCTGACTGAAAACAGAAATGCGGCGTTGGTTGCTTCTGCAGATTTCGTGTACAGTGGTAATGTACAGAAGTGGGTGAAGTTTGCCAATTCATTGAAACTGCGTTTGGCTATCCGTATTGCCAATGTAAGCCCTGCTAAGGCTAAAGAAATGGCTGAAAGTGCAGTGAATCACGAGTTGGGTCTGATTGAAACAAATGCAGACAATGCTACATGGAAGTATTTCGGTACAATTAGCAATCCGTTGTTTGTGGCAGTACGTTACAATGAAGAAGCTTCAGGTGGTGATACCCATCCTGCTGCCGACATCATCTGCTACATGAACGGTTACAACGACAATCGTCGTGCCAGCTATTTTGAGGAATCAAAATGGCCTGGAGAGACTTATGTAGGATTACGTCGCGGTATCAACCTCAGTAAGATGAAAGAGTATTTCATCAATTATTCGCGTGTGAAGATTTCCTCTTCTGATCCCGTGCTTTGGATGAATGCGGCAGAAGTTGCCTTCTTGCGTGCTGAAGCCACTGCAATCTATGGTTTCAACATGAAAGGAACCGCTGCTGATTTTTATGAACAAGGTGTCCGTCTCTCTTTCGAACAGTGGGGAGCTACCGGTGTAGACAGCTATCTGGCTGATGAAAGCAGTGTACCTGCTCTTTACAAAGATCCCGCCGGTCTTAATACTTATGAAAAGAACCTTTCAGCCATTACTGTCAAGTGGAATGAAGGGGCATCCAAGGAAGAAAAACAGGAACGTATCATTACCCAGAAGTGGATTGCGAATTGGCCGTTAGGTAACGAAGCTTGGGCTGACTATCGCCGTACAGGCTATCCCAAACTGTTGCCTGCAACCAGTGAAGGTAACTTGAGTGGTGGAATTGTTGATAGCGAGAAAGGTGCACGCCGTATGCCTTATCCTTCTGAAGAATATACAAGTAATACTGAAAACGTGCAAGAGGCAGTAAACAGCTATCTGGGTGGACCGGACAACATGGCTACTGACGTATGGTGGGCACGCAAATAATAACAATAAATGCTGAATAATTATGAAATTATATAAGAAATCATTCAAAGGAATCGCGCTGGCAGCTTTTTCCGTATTGGCATTGTCTGCCTGCTCCGACTGGACGGATTCAGAGAGTATTAAACTGAAAGAACCCGGAATCGACGAACAGTCTCCCGAACTGTATGCCAAGTATCTGAAGAACTTGCAGGAATACAAGAATTCTGACCATAAGATTGTATACGGCTGGTTTGATAATAGTGAGAAAGTTCCTTTCAGCCGCGGGCAGCACATGTCGGATGTTCCCGACAGCCTGGACGTAATTATCGCAACTACTCCCGATTTGGCGGAATTCGAATTGGAAGATATTGCAAATGTACATGAGAAGGGAACGAAAGTATTCTATTCCATCAGCTATGACAATATCTTGAAGGAACATACCGACAAGGTGAAAGAAGGAACAGAAACATCTGCATTCTCGGCTTATCTGTCGGCTGAGCTGAACAGACTGATAGCTCTTGAAGCACCTTTCGACGGTATTGTAGCCGAGTATCGTGGTAGCAATCCTATCTACATGTCCGAAGCCGACAAGGCTGAAGCAAAGGCAAATCAGGATACTTTCTTCGGTGTGATATCCAACTGGAAGAGTGCCAATTCAGGTAAGCAACTGGTGTTCCAGGGGTATCCTGCCAACCTGATAGGCCAGTCTGTGCTCTCTTCTTGTGACCATATCATCTTGATTACAAATGATGCCACGGATGTTGCCCAACTGGGGATAGAAGCGCTTCAGGCCTTGATGGCAGACGGTGTTCCGGCTGACCGCTTCATTGTATCGGCATCTACCGTCTCTCTGGATACAACAGATAAGACTACCGGATATTACAATGCTTTGAGAGCTCTGTCGGAAGCTGCTTATTGGGTGACAGAACCGTCTGCAGAGTTTACAAAAGCTGGTCTGGCTATTGAGAACATGCAGAATGATTATTACAATGCTACCAATACCTATCAATACGTGAGAGAAGCTATCAATATTATGAATCCTGCTCCTAAAAAATAAAAGAATATCATGAAACTGAAAAGTATATATTTAGTATCGATGGCATTATTGGCAGGTGTATTTGCTGCTTGTAATGATAATGACGTTGAGAATTTCGATAATCAGGTGTATATCAACGGCTCGGCGATGACCAGTACTGTGTTGTTGAAAAACACTGTTTCCGATACGGAAGGTTCATTCCGGATTTCAATGGCCCGTCCTGAATCGCAGGATATAACTATTGCCTTGAAGGCGGACCCTTCACTGGTAGCTACTTATAACGCTACCTATTATGACACAGCCGAGGCTCTGCCGGAAAACTATTATACGGTAGAAACTCCGCAGGCTACCATTTTGGCCGGTGCTGTCATTTCAGACGACATCACTGTCAGCTTCAAGAACTTGACGGAGCTGGACCGTGAGAAGGTATATGTATTGCCGGTTACGGTAGACCAGGCAAGCATCGGAGTCTTGAAGAGCTCCGGTACCATGTACTACGTGCTGAAGGGTGCCGCATTGATTAATACGGTTCCTGATATTACCAAGAATCTGGTTTACGTAACTTGGACCAATCCAGATGTAGCCAATAATATGAATAAGCTGACGGCAGAAGCGTTGATTCGTGTAAGCAAGTTTGACAAGATGCTGACTTCCATTATGGGTATCGAAGGTAAGTTCCTGCTCCGCATCGGTGATGCCGGAATTCCTCAAAACCAGTTGCAGGTGGCTACAAGTAGCGGCAATGTGACCGATGAGAGTCTGGTTATTCCGACAAACGAATGGACACATATCGCTGTGACCTACGATGCGGATGCAAAAACAGTTATAATCTACATCAATGGTAAGAATATGCTGGAGACTACTTTGGACTGCGGAGTCGTGAACTGGGGCCAGACCATGACCGATGAAGGTAACGGATTCTGGATTGGCCATTCATACAATCGTGACCGTTGGTTGGAAGGTAATATCTCAGAGGTGCGTATCTGGAACAAGGTGTTGACATCAGCAGAAATCAATGCAAAGGACCACTTCTACCAGGTAGAGCCGGATGCTGACGGACTGGTTTCTTACTGGAAGTTCGATGAGGGTGCCGGTACTGCCATTCACGATTATAGCGGAAATGAGAACAATGCTACTGCAGTGGAGTCACTGACTTGGACTGCTGTGGAACTGCCCGCCAAATAATTTAGTTATACCTTAATTCAAATAAAAAGATATTGATTATGAAATATATGAATCATGTAAAATCAGGCTTGCTGGCAATGGCCTTTGCATGTGCAGGAATATGCTTTACCGGTTGTGAAGATGATGTTGTCATCAACACCGGCAACAGTGACAAGCTGGATACTGTGGATGGCGTGTATGGCTATGTAAAGTCTGCCGCCGGTGCACGTGAACTTACTCCGATTTCTGTTTTTGGCGACAAGGTTGCTACCGGACATCTCTATTTTGAACTGAGCAAAGCTGCAGAGCAGGATGTTACTGTGACCTTCAAAGTGGACGAAGACGTTTTGGAGGCTTACAATAAGAAGAATGGAACAAGCTATAAAATGTATCCCGCCGATAAGCTGAGTTTGGCGAACGGTGGAACTGCCACTATCAAGGCGGGCGAACAGAAGTCGGCTTCTGTGGAACTGAATATCAATGCCGGAGGCACAATCGGACAGACTTATGCTGTTGCCGTTTCTGCATCTGCCAATAACGGTGTGGAAGTTTCTACAAACAATCAGGAATATATTTACTTGGTAAAGCCTTTGGCTGCTATTCCTGAGAGTATCAGTAAGGGTGATATACTTACACATTGCTTTGTGGAAGTAAATGACGAGAACATCTTGAATATGGGTGAATATACTATGAAGAGCGACGGAAAGCCTTTCTTTGATGTTGTCAGCATTTTTGCAGCTAACATCAATGTGGATAGCAAGACTGGTCGCGTTCATGTTTTCTGCAATGACCAGGTTTCTTTCTTGCTGAGAAATGCGGATAAGTTCATCCGTCCTTTGCAGGCTAAAGGCATTAAGGTGGTGATGACTATTCTTGGTAACCATGACGAGGCAGGTATGGGCAACCTTTCGGAAGCTGCTGCCAAAGACTTTGCTAAGGAACTGAAAGCCTACTTGGATATTTATGGTTTGGATGGCATTGACTTTGATGATGAGTACACCAGTTATAATAACTCCAATCCCAGTCCCGGCTTCGAAAAACGTTCACGTGCCAACTTCGCGCGCTTGGTTTACGAATGCCGCCAAGTGTTTGGCAAAAAGTTGATTGGTGTGTATGAATATGGTTCTCTCGACTCTCCCGACGGCGAGGTAGAAGGTGTGAAAGTAGGTGATATTGTGGATTATATGACCTACGGTTATTACCAGAATCAGAATCCTAATGGAGCCTTTGGCCGTGAAGAGTCTCATTTTGAGAACCTGCCCAAATCCAAGTATGCTCCGTTACCCTGGAAGATTAATGATGAGCTGAACGGAGGCTGGAGCGGATTTGACAAAAGCAAATTCCAAAAAGTGAAGGATGAAGGTTATGGTATTCAGATGTTCTACAACCCCAAACCACTGATGTATCAGTATTACGTGTTGCTTTCGGAAATAAGTGAGGTGCTCTTTGATGATGGAGTGGAATGGAGTGGCAAGTACTGGAGCCGTACCGGTGAAGCTTATCAGGGCAAAATGTTGGGTTATGAAGATTTGGTCGGCGAGTGGAAGGTAACTTCCAGCAATTCCCTCTTTACCTATGTGGATGAAGAAGGTAATCCTCGCTGGTGGGATTGGAAAGGCAGTCAGGAGTTTGAGAAGAATGTAATTATAGAGAAGGATGAAGAAGGTACCGGATATGTGGTTTACAACTGGGGTACTTTCCCCGAAATCACCGGTAAGTATCCGATGCATTGCGATTACTATAACGGTGCACTGCTCATCTATCCGCAAACCATTCATGAGGGCGATGCTGAAGACCCTGCTACCTACAAGATGCATTTCGGTACTTACAGCAAGAATTTCCAGTGGAAAGCATATCCTAACTATGATGATTACTATATGGATGGTGCTATTGCTCCTAACGGTGATATGCATATCTATGGCTTAGGCAACAGATGGGCTATCAATCCCTATAAGTATGTAGGCGGTGAGATTGAGACCGACATCTTCCCCGATGTTCCTTACTTCGTGAGTGAGAACTATACGATGAAGAAGGTACGCTGATGCCATGTTTTCCGTAAACTGAGGTTTCGGAAAAATGGATGCTTGAACCTTTTCATACATGAAACAAAGGAGGGCTTTGCTCAAAGTAATAGGGCGGCCCTCCTCAAGCATTCTCATATAACAAGATTCTATTATGAAGCTATACACCTACTTATACAATAAACAATATGAAGAAAAACATGAAATCTAGTTCCATACTGTTGGGCGGACTTTTTCTGCTGGGGGCGGTTTGCAGCTGTACCCAGACGGCACCGGACTATGCGTCTTACGTCAATCCGTTCATCGGTACGGGTGGACATGGGCATACCTATCCCGGAGCGGTAGTTCCCAACGGGATGATTCAGCCCAGCCCCGACACGCGTATCTACGAGTGGGATGCCTGCTCCGGATATTACTATGCAGATACTACTATCAACGGATTTTCACATACCCACGTCAGCGGTACGGGTTGTGCCGATTACGGGGATGTGCTGCTGATGCCCACTGTAGGTCGGCAGGATTACCACTCCATGGGCTCGAAGAGCCAGCAGATGGCGTACGCCTCTGCCTTTTCCCACGAGAATGAAACAGCCGAACCGGGATATTATTCCGTATTTTTGGACCGCTACGGGGTGAAAGCCGAACTGACCTCTACCAAACGTGCGGCGATTCATCGCTATACCTTCCCGAAAGCGGAAGATGCAGGTTTTATCCTCGACCTGGATTACAGTATCCAGCGCCAGAAGAATGAACAGATGGAGCTGGAAGTAATCAGCGATACTGAAATCCGTGGACGCAAGAAGACTGTATATTGGGCTTTCGACCAGTATATCAACTTCTATGCCAAGTTCTCCAAACCATTCACCTATACGCTGGTCACGGACTCCATGGCATTGGACGAAGGCGGTCCGCTTCTGCCTACAGCTAAAGCTTTACTGCAATTCCAGACGGAGCCCAATGAGGAGGTATTGGTAAAGGTAGGTGTGTCTGCCGTGGATATGGACGGTGCCCGCAAGAATGTGGAAGCCGAAATCTCCGGATGGGATTTTGACGGTGTGCGCCGTGCTGCCCGCCAGCAGTGGAACACTTATCTTTCCAAGATTGACATCGATACGAAGGACAACGACCAGCGTACCATGTTCTACACGGCACTTTACCACACGGGTATGCAGCCCAACTTGTTTACCGATGCTGACGGACGTTACTTTGGTATGGACTTGAAGCCCCATCAAGGCAGGGTGGACGAGCCTATCTACACCATTTTCTCTTTATGGGACACTTTCCGTGCCTATCATCCGCTGATGACGATTATTGATCCTGAACTGAACGAGGCTTTCATCCGTTCGCTCATCCAGAAGTCCCGCGAGGGCGGCGTCCTGCCTATGTGGGAACTGGCCGGAAACTATACGGGTACCATGATTGGTTATCATGCAGCCTCCCTCATAGCGGATTCTTATGTAAAGGGATACCGTAACTTCGACGTGCAGGAGGCTTACAAGGCTTGCCTCCGTACGGCAGAATACGATACGACGGGTATTATCACCCATCCTTTGGTTGTGCCGCATCTGATGCCGCAGGCCAAGTACTGGAAGAACAAGATTGGCTACGTGCCTTGCGATAAAGACAATGAATCTGTGGCTAAAGCTTTGGAATATGCTTACGATGACTGGTGTATCTCCGTACTGGCAGGTGCTTTGGACGACGAAGCCAACCGCGATAAGTATGCGGCTTTTGCCGAGGGATATAAAGTTTATTTCGATCCGAGTACCCGCTTCATGCGCGGACTGGACAGTGAGGGCAACTGGCGTACGCCTTTCAACCCCCGCGCTTCCAATCACCGTAACGATGACTATTGCGAAGGTACGGCATGGCAGTGGACTTGGTTCGTTCCCCACGATGTGGACGGACTGGTGGAACTGATGGGAGGACGCGACGCCTTCATCGGCAAGTTGGATTCTCTGTTCACGGCCGATTCCAAGCTGGAAGGTGAATCGACCTCGGTGGATATTTCCGGTCTGATAGGCCAGTATGCCCACGGCAATGAGCCAAGCCATCACATTGCCCATCTCTACAACTACGTAGGCCAGCCCTGGCGTACGCAGGAGATTGTGGATGAGGTGCTGCATACGCTTTACTTCAACAACCCCGACGGACTTTCGGGCAATGAAGACTGCGGACAGATGTCTGCATGGTACATTCTGAATGCGATGGGCTTCTATCAGGTATGCCCCGGCAAGCCGGTATATTCCATCGGACGCCCGCTGTTCAACGAGGCGACCGTTCATCTGAAAGACGGCAAGTCGTTCAAGGTGATAGCCCACAACAACAGCCGCGACAACAAGTATGTGCGGAGCATTGTGCTGAACGGCAATAAGTTGGAGACTCCATTCTTCACGCATCAGGATATAGTGGACGGCGGTACACTGGAACTGACTATGGGCAGCGAACCGCTGAAGCCGGAAGAGTAAATGGATTATTATGCTCACAAGATTCCCTGATGAGCAATACCTTTAATAAGGTGGAGTCCTACCGGGGAATGAATAGCAGCAGCAACGGCATGTATTCTTTTAGCTCGTTGCGCAGAAATTCCAATGTTTTTTGTTTATAGCGGTTGACTGACTTCACACTAAGGTTCAGCTCTTCCGCTATTTCTGTATGCGTTTTTCCCTTGAAGAAGCTCTCGATGAAGACAATGCGGTAGCTCTCGGGAAGCTTGTTCAGGGTACCGTACAGCATCCGGTACATTTCGTCTAAGGTATATACACTGTCCGGTTCCGTTTCGTAGACAGGGGTTTTCTTTTTGACGACTTCCGCATAATTCCATTCATATTCCTGATGCTTCAGGTAGTTCAGGCAATTGTTCCTCACGCACATCTTGAGGTAACCCAATATCGTTTTCGGGTCTATCTCGAAGTTGTCCATGTTGTTCCATAGGGAGGCGAATACTTCGGAAACAATGTCTTCGCGAGTCTCTTTATTGTCAACAAAACGCTTGGCATACAAGCAGAAGGGAGCATAGTACTCCTCGTAGAGCTGCTTGAATACTTGTTTCTTGCTTTGTTCATTAAGAGATAGTTTCATAATATATCTACAGTATTTCGAAGGCAAATATACAATAAGAAAGTCAAATAAAAGGTTCTTTTTGAAATTTAAAAGAACAAAGCTGTGGCAATAGGCAAGTAGTATTTTGTTATTAAGGACCCAATTGAAAAAACTTTGTTTTAGCTGTCCCTTTTTGATTTCCCGATTGTATTATCTATGTAATTGCAATTATAAATAGGTTATAAGGTTTAGAGATTATGGAAAAATTAGATTCGGATTTATTGTTTCGGAAAGCACAAGCATTGGGAGATGATATCCGGGAAATGGAATCAATTGATGTGGCCAAAGCTTTTGAACGGACACAGCAGTTGATAAGGAAAAAGCGG
>OHTD01001072.1_pt1 | contig 13010 bp, 8 predicted proteins | sample 1578871 | NCBI WGS metagenome assembly OHTD01 (sample SAMEA3879574, study PRJEB24766) | human gut metagenome | biome: human-associated habitat; feature: feces | place: USA | collected 1985/1987 | reverse complement strand
TCACAGCAGTGACCACCACAAAGCCACAGGAAACAAAGATAGCTGAAACTACCACTACCACCACAAAAGCGGTAACAACGGCAAAGCCAAAGCCGGCAACGACAACAACAGTAGCAACGACTAAGCCCACACCCGAATGGACGGAGAGCAAGGCAAGCGGTACAAAGTACGTCAACACAGACTGCTACAGCCGTAAGAAAGCCGTACTCGGCGCAGAAACCGTAAAGCTGTACAGCGTGAACGATAAAGTCACGGTAACTGCTAAGACCGATACAGGCTACTTCAAACTTTCTGACGGTAGCTTTATACACGGTGACTATCTAAGCGATAATAAGGTAGCTCAGACTACAATCACAACCACAAAGAAAGCTGAAGCACCTAAGCCTTCACAGACAACAACGAAGAAGCAGGAAAGCAAGCCGAAGTCGATATATGAGTATCCATTCGACCTTGAAGCAATCCGACAGGTCATTATAGACGATGCCATCAACAACTACGGTCTTGTACTTGCCGAAGATTCAACTCCGGATGATAGTTCGTGGAATGCCCCTGGTGTTATTTCAAAAGATATTCCGGAAAAAGTAATTAAGCGTAATGTGGAAAGCTGTGCAGGAGCTAATTTCAAAGTAGCACAAATGAAAAAAGGTGATTACTTTAACGTATACATTGAAACCATACCGGATTTAAAAAAAGACGAAAACGGTAACAGTATAGAAGGATATGCAATATACTTCTTGAGAGGAGGACCGTCACGTCAGTGACAACTGAATATATATTTAAAGAGCTTTGATTTTTCAAGGCTCTTTTTCTTTTTCTGAAAGTTAACTGAATATGAAAATCCAAAGCAGTCCGCAACCCGTAGGACTGCTTTTTTATATATATTTTCAAAAAAATCAAACAAGAAAGGAAATCAGTATGAAAAACAAATTCAAAAAGCTGACCGGACTTTTCCTTGCGGCAGTTATGACATTAGTCGCTCTGCCGATTCAGACGCTTGCGTCAGAATGGGGAGTTGGCGATAATGTCTATGCGGCTATGCTCGGAAATTACATCGGATCAGACAACGGAACATACGGTGATAAGCGTAATTACACATTCATCTATTACAAAGCGGACGGCGATATTGCTACCGCTACAAGAGTAAAGAGCAATCACGCAAAGCTCGGTGTCAGCAAGAACGGCGTGACACAGCAGGCAATCTGCATCGAAGCCGGTGTGTCATACAGCACAGGAAGTTCATATGTTGGTAAAGAATCCAGTGACGCATATATGCAACTGCTTCCTTGGGATATACAGCAGATGGTTAAATATGCTTTGCTGTGTGGCTTTAACAGTGATGTTAAAAAATCTCCTGTTGCTAACACAAATCTTGATGATTTTTCCTTTGCAACGCAGATAATTGTATGGGAAATTCAGCAGCAGTTAAGAACAGGCTATAACAAGGGCGATTTAAAAGCGAACAAGTGGGGTACTCCTGCTACTGTTTACTATGAACAGTTGAAAGGCAGACCTGCTGAAAAATGCTACGAATACATCTTAAACAAGATGAAGGCATATTCAATTGTGCCGAGCTTTACTAATGAAATGAAGTCTAAAGCTCCTACTCACACAATGAAATATAATTCTTCAACGAAGAAGTACAGTATTACACTGCCGGACAATAACAAGAGCAATATGCCGGCAAGTGCATTCAACATTCCCGGTGTCACAGTAACAAAGAGCGGATATGACTACACTTTCAGCACAACAAGCAAGATAAGCGGTACTAAGGCTTGTACATACAAGGCAAATCGTACCACAGGAAAACAGCTTGTTGTATGGAAATCAAGCGGCGGCGATTCTCAGACAATGGCTGACGGTATTGATGACCCTGTAAGATTTTACGCAAACTTTAAAACTTCCGATTTAGGCACAGCTCAGATCAAGAAAGTTTGGGATCACAAGAACGACAGCTCCAGCACACAGGCAAGCAACAGCGACATCTATTTCATGATAAAGAATAGTTCGGGTACGACAATCAAGGCTACAGGCAAGGCAGGCTCGTATACCTACTCTACAAGCGGTTCCGTAACTAAGTTCAAGCTCAACAGCAGTAACACTTTTTTAGTAAAATCACTCCCCGCAGACACATATACGGTCTATGAGTATGGTAATGACGGCGCAGGAATACCGTACTATACACGCAGTAACCTTAGTAAGACGGTGAAGGTTACGGCGGGCGGCACAGGAACGGTAACGTTCACGAATACAAGAAATACCGGAACGGGCGAAGTAATAAAAACTTGGGTGGATACAAACGGTAACGCAATATCCGCAAACGCAAAAAATCAGCAGATATATTTCCGTATCAAGAACGCAGACGGTAAATATATCACCGTCAGCGGCACGAAGTACAGCGGCACATATTCATTCACCGGAACAACGACCACAGCGACATCGCTGTATGTAAATCCCGGCACGGGTAAGTTCGTTGTTTCGGATATTCCTACAGGCAAGTATACCGTATATGAGTACGGCTCACCGGACGGATATACCGTAAATAAGGCTTCTCAGACGATAACTATCGCAAGCGGGAAAACAGCGTCCGTATCGTTTGTGAACAGCGAGGACAGCGGTACAGCTCAGATAAAGAAAGTCTGGCTGTCCGATACAACTCTTACATCTGCTCAGATCGCAAATCTTGAAAAGAACGTTACTTTTATGGTAAAGGACAGCGACGGCAAGTTTGTTAAGGTCACAGGCAGTGCAGGTTCATACGTGTACGCAGGTACTCAGACTACAGCGAACAATTTAAAACTCAGTAATAGTAAGTTTGTTATCAGCAAGCTTCCTATGGGCAGTTACACTATCACCGAGATCAATAACGCCGCAGGATATAGCCCGAAAACACAGGAGAAAATCGTAACAATATCCAAAAGAGGCGAAACACAGACTGTATCTTTTACAAACAAGTCTACTCCGGTCGTAGTTATCCGCAAGCATTTCTCAGATGAGGATAATCTGACTGCCGCAGAGCTTAAGGCACAGTATGCAAAGGTAACGATAAATCTTAAGGTTATCGGTCTCCTCGGCAAGGAACAGTCAGGCAATCCGTCAGGATATTATGTAGAGTTCACTGGCTCGAAGGGTAATTACATTTTCAAGGGCATATCTGCAACGAAAACATCAGCGGCTGATCTGAAATTGAATGATAACGGCGAGATGACAATATCATTCGGTACCAACACAGCTCCGTACTACTTAGCTGTTATTGAAACCTACAGCGGTACGGATTACGATGTTGATAACCGGGACCAGCGTATTGACCTGGGCAACGGTGATCCGAATGCTGTAATTGACCTTGATGACATAGAGCTTGACAATCAGCTTAAAACAGGATCTGTACAAATAGATAAGGAATTTTTGAACGAAAACGGTGCTATAGAAAATATCCCCGATGACAAACTTGCCGAGGTCGCTTTTAAAATCAAGCACAACGGCAAATATCTCACCTTTACAGGCTCAAACGGCAGTTATACTTATAAAGGCGAAAACAATACAGGCACGGCACTCAAGCTTAATACAAGCACATACAATATTCTTGCAACGGGACTTCCCGCAAGAGAGCAGTACACGGTCACTGAGGTCAGCGGCGCTACAGGCTACAGCTTCTCAATAGATCCCGTTACTTTTGAAATCACTCCTAACGGCACTGTAAAGAAAGTGTTCACCAACAAGGCAATGACGGGTACGATAAGTATTGTAAAACACAGTGCAGACGGTGTTCTTTCCAGTTGGCAGTTCCGTGTTACAGGCACAGCCAAGACCGGACAGAGCTACGATCAGACTTTTACTACCGACGCAAAGGGTACAATCACAATCAGTAATATCCGTATCGGTAATTATAAGGTTACAGAGGTCAAGACAGGTAAAACGGTTGGTTACATTACCGAGGAAAGCAAAGACATTGAAGTCAAGACCGATACTGTAACAACCGTCAACTTCGAGAACAAGCCGTATGCGAATATCGTTATCAACAAGGTTGACAGCGTAAAAGGTACTGCTCTGAGCGGTGCTGCATTCGGCATTTATACGGACGCTGAATGTGAAATTCCTGCACAGGCATATACATCAGCTACAGACGGAACGTTGACAGACGCTGTAATCACAGAAAGTGCGACAGGCAAGTACACTTGCAATTTCCTGCCGATTGAGAGCAAGAACGGCACAACTTACTATGTAAAGGAGCTTACAGCTCCCGACCATTACGCTATTGACACAGACGTACACCCGGTAACGCTTAAAACGGCAAATTCAACCGTAGCAGTATCAAACAACGCTACATCGAAATTCTATGAAACGCCTTTAGGCTCGGTCAGAACGACAAAGGTTGACGCAGATCATCCCGATGTACTTCTGAGCGGCGCCGAGTTTACAGTATATCAGTCTGATAAGGCTACTGTATACGGCAAGCTCGCAGAAACATCAAAGGGTACATATCAGCTTGACGAAATCCCGGCAGGCACATATTACCTCAGAGAAACAAAAGCACCGCAGTATTACAATATCGACAACACATTCTATCAGTTCACAATTTCTGACGCAGGCAAGGTTGTCGATGTGTCAATCAACGGCAACGACAAGTTCCCCAATGCTCCGCAGAAGGGCAATATAAAGATAGTCAAGAGAAGTGCAGACGGTGTTCTTTCCGGTTGGAAGTTTGAAGTTTCCGGCACGGCTCTTAACGGCACACCCGTAGCAACCAAGACATACACAACAGACGCAAAGGGCGAAATCAATATATCAAACCTCCTTATCGGTACTTATACCGTAAAGGAAGTAAAGGACGGCAAGACAGTCGGATATATCACACCTGCAAATCAGGCGATTGAAGTAAAGAGCAATGCAACTACTACTGCAACGTTTGAAAACAAGCCTTTCGGTCACATTGTTATCAACAAGGTTGACGCAAAGACAGGCGAAAAGGTAACAGGTGCTACATTCGGTATCTATACCGACAGCACTTGCAAGACAGTAGCAAAGGCGTATAAGTCGGACACTGACAGCACACTTGTAAATGCAGAGATTATCGAAACAGCTACAGGAGTGTACACTTGCAACAACTTACCTATAAGCAGTGCAACAGGTACAACATACTATGTCAAGGAGCTTACAGCTCCTGAAGGCTACTACCTTGACACAAATGTACACGCAGTAACACTTAAAACAGCAAACACAACCGTATCAGTAAGCAATGAAATCGGCAAATCAGACTTTATGGAGTATCCTTACGGTCACGCAACTGTAATAAAAGAATGGAAACTCGATAACAGCACAGCAGATATGACAGCCGATGAAATCGCACAGATGAAAGCGGAGCTTGAAAAGAGCCTGTATTTCACTGTAAAGGACAGCAACGGCAAGTACATCACAGCTACAGGTGCAGACGGCGTATACACATATAACGGCGAAAGCACAACAGAATTCAGATACGTTTTGAAAAACAGCAAATTTACAATCGCTGAACTGCCTACAGGTGACTATACGATTACAGAGTATAGCACACTTCTTGACTACACAATCAAGTCGGAAAATCCCGTAAAGATAACTGTAGTAAGAAATCAGACAGCAACGGCAACGTTTGTAAACGAGCGTGACACAGGCAACGCAAGTATCGTGAAGAAATGGACAAATCCCAACGGGCTGACAACAGCTCAGAAGGCAGAGCTTGAAAAGAATGTGTACTTCACCGTAAAGAACGCTGACGGTGCATACTTAAATGCGGTATCAAAGAACGGCAAGTATGTATATAACGGCAGTCAGACAGCTGAAGCACGCTTTATGCTGACAAACGGCAAGTTTGAGCTTACAGAGTTGCCGACAGGCAAGTACACGATAACCGAAATCAGCAACGCTGAGGGTTATCTGCCCAAGACGCAGGTCAAGACGATCACGGTAACTAAGGACGCAACTGCAAGTGCAGAGTTTGTCAATAAGGTCATTGTCGGCAATGTCACATTGACAAAGGTCGATGAGGACTATCCCGAAAACAAATTAACAGGTGCTGTATTTACAGTTTACAAGAGCGATAAGAAAACCGTAGTCGGCACAATGAAAGAAACCGAAACAGGCGTGTACAGCCTTGAGGGACTTGTATACGGTGACTACTATGTACAGGAAACAAAGGCTCCCGAATATTTCGTCCGTGATGTGAATTTCTACTATTTCGAAATTGTAAATGACGGCGAAACCGTAGAAGTTTCCAACGATGAGCTTGGCAAGGGTACGTTTATCAACTCGCCTCAGAAGGGTGAAATCAAGATTGTAAAGACTTCATATGACAATAAGGTCGAAGGAATACATTTTGAGGTAACCGGAAAGACGTTCACAGGTCAGTCATTCAGTAAGATCTACACTACTGATGAGAACGGCATTATCCATATTACAGATCTAAGAGCCGGAGAATACAATATCCACGAAGTTGCAGATGACGCTTCTGCCGGCTATCTTTTACCGGATGATAAGCAGCTTACGATCGACCGTGACGGTGCAATGCTTGTTACAGAAATGCACAACAGCAAGATACCGGACAATCCCCCGACAGGTGCAAGTGAGGACAGCTTTACGCAGACGGCAGTTATTATCATATCAATGGTAATGATGAGTGCGGCTGTTGTGCTGGTGTTCCCACTCAGCAAGAGAAAAAAGCGTAACAGATAAAAAATACAAACAGCATTAATTTTTTGTCACCGGGCGGCAGAAAAGCTCTGCCGCCTTTGTGGTGGCGATTAAAGGAGGTGCAATATGAAAAGAAATCTGCTATCAAATTCTCATTTTAAATTGCTGTTTTCAAATTGCGATAATATCAAAAATGAGAAAAGAACGGAACTCTACTATTCTCAAAACGAGATACGACTTACTAACTTAGATACCGGAGAGGTTTATTCAACGAAAATAAGGCAAGAGTATTCGGACGAAAGAACAACTTGTTCCTTTGCTATAAATCAATATCTCAAAGAGGGGAATTATTTGATAGAGTTTATTTATTAAATTGTTTGAGGTGCGTCACGGTGTCGCACCTGTATAAAAGATTGACGTATTTTTACCGATATGATAGAATGGAGATGATAACGAATGAATGTAAGAAAAAAACTTGATAAATTGTGCAAAGAACAGTTACACAGCGGAGTTAAAACGTATGATGAAGCACTTGATTTTCTGAGAGAATTCACCTGCGTTTATGATAAATGCAAATCAGATAAAGAGTATGTTCCCGGATTGTCCCATTATGACTTTATGTACTGGGTAAACCCTATCAGAGAAGCATTTGCAGAAAACGACTACAAAAAAGCTGTAGAAAAGCTGATTGACACATATATGGAGCAGAATGACTATTTGTTCCAATCAAGAGTAAAAGTTTCGATAATGATATTGTTACGACAATATGTAAACTCAGAAAGGGAAAACGATGAACAGCGGTATTTATGCGAACAATCAGAATAATTATAATCAAGCGATGGAATATGTTAATCTCACACTTGAAAGAGATACAGCAACAAAAGCAAACAATCTTCTGTTTCTGAAATTTATGATTGATTGTATAGGTCGTGACATAGAAACAGATACACTTCTTTATTATGTATATAACGCTAATGATAATGCTCCTGTCGGAAACAGAGTGTTCCCACATACCATTAATCTTGAAAACGGAGATGAAATACAGCTGTTTTCGGATCGTTTTGAACAAAGAAAGATTGACCTCGCCACAGAAGTTGTAATAGCTCAGCCGTGGCGAAAACCGTCTGTATCAAAGGTATATGACTTATTGGGTAGCATTGATAGGAATGGCTTTAAATATGATTACAGAAATCATCGTGGAACTTTTTATCCTTATATGAATATTACGATAGTTTCTCAAGGACATCATTCAATATCCTGTTCTCATTACTTGAAAAAAGGGACGATAAATGTAAATGTTTATGATATAGAAAGTGCATATAAATATGTTGATACAGATGGTTGCTACTGGTTGTTTAACAATTGTAAAAACAAAAAAGTAGAAATTAACGATTTTCGTTACGCATTACTTTTTAAATTATCAAAAATGTACTTCGAATTGCTAAATTCTTAAGTTTAAAGCGACTGGTTTCAGCCGCTTTTTCTTTTTCTGATAGCAAAAACACAAAGCTGCACCGACGGGTACGGCTTTTTTATATACAATAAAACAGGTGCGACCTGTGCGACATCGTGACGCACCTATAAAACAAGGAGGATAAAATGCAACAGCTTATAATTTTAATCGTAGCACTTGCTCTTGCAGGCGGAGTATATCTGTTTCTGACAATCAGCAAGAAGAAAAACAAGGAACAGACAGAAGAAAACGCAGTCGAGATGATGACTGCAAACGAAATGATAAACGTAAAGGATATTCGCAACAATTGCTTACACACGAATGACGGGTACACATTTACCTTTATCGAAATCGGCGGTATGAGTATGGAGCTTTTCTCGGAAAGTGAAAAGCTGGCATACTGCAAAAACATAACTTCCATCGTTTCACGTTTTCAGTTTCCGTATAAATATATGGCTATTTCCTCGCCGTATGTAATCAAGCATATGGTGACGGCAGACAGCAACAGGCTTAAAAATGCAAGCGGTCTGTGTAAGCAAATGCTTGAGGACGATATAAATTTTGCCACCAAAATGGTAATTGACGATAACAAGATTGACCGCAGATTTTTCTTTATGCTGTTCTCGAAGGACGAGGACGAGAAAACTATCCTCAAGCGTACAGAGGATACAATAAACGCTTTCAACAGCGAGGTGGACGGAATGTCCTGCGAACTTGTGAAAGACAAGGATATTATAAAAATGTATAACCTTTTCACAAATCCCGCATACATCGCTTACGAAAGAACAGATGATGTATATCTCTCTATGTCACAGATCATTGCGACAAATTCTTAAAGGAGGAAAAAATGAAAAACAAGAAGTACCAGTTTGAAATTGAAGAAAACAATGTAATCCGTGCCGCAATTGCCCCGATGGGCATTGATTTCAGACCGAATACCCGTTTTTATATGGGTGACTACATCTGCCGTATCTATGCGATAATGCAATATCCGCCTACGCAGGAATACGGCTGGGTGTCAAAGATAAATAACATAGCAGGAACTATCGTAAACTTTACAAGCACACCGATTACAGAAACGAATATCGTAGAGCAGCTATCGAAAATAATCAATGCTTCCCGTGCCGAAGCTGAGAATACCCGTGACGCATTACAGCGACAGAGAAAAACAAAAACAGCGGACGATACAACACGTCTTATGGCTCGAATGGAAGAAAACAATGAAAAGATAGCTAAATTCTGCTGTACTGTGATGGTTATGGGCAACGATGAAATCGACTTTGAGCAGAAATGCAACAGAGTTGAAAGCATAATCAGCGGTGTCGGCTGTAAACTGCGGTGTTTATCCCGTATGCAAAAGGACGCCTGGAAACACATATCCCCGTCCTACGCTCCTGTAGAGCTTATCGGTGATGTCGGTAACCGTCCTATGCCGGTTAATGCTTTCTACGGCGGTTTCCCGTTTCAGAACAGCGGCTTTAACGACGGCGTTGGTTATTATCTTGGTGTGGATAATGATGGCGCGCCGATTATTTTCGACCTTTGGAAGCGTGACGGAGCGAGGACAAACAGCAATATCAGTATAATAGGCGGCTCCGGTAAGGGTAAAACCACACTTATAAAGCACATTATCGTATCAGAACTGATACGGGGAACAAAAGTAATAGTCATAGATCCCGAAACAGAGTACAAGGCTATCTGCGATATGTTCCGTGAAGATGGCATATCACGTTGGATAGACGCTTGCGGTGGCAGAAACGGAATGATAAATCCGTTGCAGGTACGTCCTAACCACTTTCGGACGAGGAAGAAGAAGAATCCGAGAGCAAGGGTATCAGTGAGCTTGCATTACATCTTAAAACGCTTGAAATCTTCTTTGAACTGTATCTTCCCGAACTTACTCAGATACAGAAAGCCTTACTTACGAAAGGGCTTATCGCTATGTATGAGAAATTCAATATAACCTGGGATACAAGTGTAACATTTATGAAGAATACCGACTTCCCGGTTATGACGGATTTGTATAACACTTTGCTTGAACAGAGAAAAACAGCCGAAAAAGGTGTAACCGATGATATGGACAAGCTGATACTGCTGCTTGAAAATATAACAACAGGTGCGGACAGCTTCCTTTGGAACGGTCACACGACAATGCAGTCAAATGCACAGTTTATCGTGTTCGATACGCAGAATATGAAAATTATGAGCGATGCAATGAAATCAACGCAGTATTTTAATCTTCTGTCATGGTGCTGGCAACAAATGAGTGCAGACAGAAGCGAAAAGGTGATGGTTGTATGCGACGAAGCGTGGCTCCTTATAAATCCCGATGTTCCGCAGGCGATGAGCTACCTTAGAGATACCGAGAAACGAGCAAGAAAGTACAGCGGCGCACTTGCCGTTGCAACGCAGAACGTTGTAGACTTTCTTGATCCTAAAGTCAAGCTGTATGCACAACCGGTACTGGATCTGCCGTCTACAAAGTTTATTTTCGGCTGTGAGGGCGATGACCTTAAAGACGTATCGACACTATACAATTTTACCGAAGCACAAAAAGAGCTTGTTGCCGCAGGCAATCGTGCAGAGTGCCTTATGAAAGCCGGCGGACGGTCACTCAAACTCAAGGTACAGTTACCCGAAAAGCGTCTGAAACAGTTAGGATTGGGAGGTAATTAATATGACTGTATCGACGGCTATTGCAAAAATAATAACTACATTAGCGTCAAACGAAAAAGGAAGAAAGGTAATAGGAGCAGCATTACTTACTCCGATTGTAATAATTCTTTTGGGAATCGGTGTATTTATTGCCTTGCTAACCGGATTGTTCAGTTTGCTTTACGGTGCAGTGCGTGATACAAGCGTCAGCCAATCGTGGAATGATATACGAAAAAATGTGGAATCCGCTCTGAGCGGTGTCAACTCCTCAATCAATACACAGGTCAAGAAAGATACATACAGTTTTATGCCGGACTTTTCGATAAACCTGTCAAAGTCTGTTCTGCAGAAAACTTTTTCAGAGGGTAACAACTCGTTTTTGTTGCTGTACGATACCAAAGAGGTAAATGACAGCGTTGCAAAAGCGAAGAAGTATATAGATAAGCTGAAAAAGGTAAAATCACAGAAAGAGCTTGAACAGCTTAACGAAGAAATTGATTTAAGCGGCTACAAATATTCTGACCTTGCGAAAGATAAGGAATTCCGGGACGATAAATCGTATGATATGAGCAAATACAGTCAGAGTACGGTACAGCTTATAAACACACTCGTCAAGCCCGAAATGCCGACATACGACTATGACGAAGAAACCGTAACAATTGACGGTGTAAAGGCAAAAAAGCAGATACTTACTGTGCATAAGGACAGTAAAACTCAGATAGTGGAGTACACCTGTTACGGCGAAGGTGACATATATCTTCCGAGATTGCTTGCGTTATATCAAGCTGAAACATTCAGCCGATTTGAAGATATGGCAGAAAGTGACGCAAGCGGACTTGATAACGATATAGCAAGTGCTATCGAGAACGTCAGCTCAGACGAAAGCGGCGGTGCAACAGCAGATGGTTTTGACGTTGCCTGTCTGAACGTGTTCCAGGCACAGGAGATAGGACAGATATTCGAGAGAGTGGCTCTTGAGGGTAAATTTTCCGCAAAAGTCAGTACGGAAAAGACCGGTACTACAGAGAAACTGTCAATAACGGTAAAAACACCGTCTGAAGATGACTGGTACGAAATGTTCAATGTGGACGAGAAGTACAGGGATTACACCAAAGAAAACACGCAGATAATCGAGCGTATCTTATCCGACGCACAGATAAATAATTTGTACATATCGGTAGACAGTACAGCTCAACGTGCATTGTTCGTGTACTTTCAAGGCTTTTTCAATCTCCCGGTCGAAGCCGATGATTTAAAGGAAAACACAAACGGTATCCTTACAACGCTGAATGACTTTGAAACAATACACAGCCGTGGATCAAGTGCAATCGGCAAGGCATACGAATCGGGTATAACACTGTATCTGAATGACGAGGATACCGAGGTCAGAGCTGAGATACTTCCCGATGTAGGCGAGTGCATACAGGATGTGTATATCTATGACGTTTATGACGCAGAAAAACGCAAGGTAGTAAAAGATAAGCCAAATTATACATACAACTGCTCGGCGGTACAGCTTGCGTACATAATTGATACGGACGTGTTTGCAGAGGAATACGGCTTTGATTTTCCGACTATCGTAACAACCACAGGTACGGAGATAAAGCACGATGACGGTGTTCTGACGCTGATGATAGAATACAGCTGTCTTGACAGGCTTGAAACTATTTCGGAGCAGGACATAGGATTATCACTGTATGACGTATACGACAAAGACGAGAAGATAGTAATAGGCTATGCTCACTCCGGCAAACACAGCAAGGAAAAGGACGAGGGCTTATCAGCGACAGGCTGGAGCCATACATTCGGAAGTGAGATAATACCACATTTGTGCGTCAAAACTGCGTTTGTAGACGGAGAGGTAACGCCTCCGGAGCTTGATAATCCGCATATCTATGACGGCTTATCGGTGCGTTTTGTCGGAGCAAAAGTAAATCCTTTGCTTTGGTTTAAGGCTTACAGGACGGACGTTAACAAGGACCTGCTTGACAGCATAAGTGCGATACAGGTGAAAAAATAAAAGGAGAATTTGATTATGGGAAATGAAGAAAAGCTGTTTGATACATTCGGTGAATATCTTGACAAATGCGGTGATGTGGAATTTGATTTTTTCTGCGATGACCTGTATTGTGACCATACTGTAGTATGGAACAGCTATAATGATAAGCTGACAGAAAAAGCAAAGGAAAAATGGAACAAACTGCTCGGCTCAAAATATGAAGTTACTTACTCTGATGATAAGTAT
>OHTD01001055.1_pt1 | contig 13173 bp, 10 predicted proteins | sample 1578871 | NCBI WGS metagenome assembly OHTD01 (sample SAMEA3879574, study PRJEB24766) | human gut metagenome | biome: human-associated habitat; feature: feces | place: USA | collected 1985/1987 | reverse complement strand
ACTATCTAAACCACTAATACCTAATCCTGTTAATTGTTTTGGTTCAACTTTTAATATAACTGTTGCCGTATAATTACCATTACTATCAGTTACAGTAATTGTTGCTGTATAATTTCCAACAGGAAGTCCTTCTTTTGCCTTAATTTTATAATCTGTATTTGTTTCACCAGCACTAACTGTTGTTGATGTACTAGGTCCTTCAACAGTAAAATTAGCACTATCTACTGTTACATTTTGAATTTGTAAATCATTATCACTTATATTTTTAATTGATATACCATTAAGACTAGGTATTTCCTTATAAGTTTCATTTATTGCTACATTATTTATTTCAAAGCCTTTAACTTTTTTTATAATAATATAAGGATCATTTCCTCCAGTTGCATAGAAATTTCTAACTAAAGTATTTCTATCTGCTTCTTCTAAAACTGGAGCTCCTGTTGTATAAGGTAGTTTTTGAAAGTATGCCTTAGAATTAGGATCAATCACCTCATCTAATTTCATTTCACCTAATTTTAAACTACCTAATTTATTTGTAAGCCCTAGCACTTTTAATGATTCAAAATTAAAATTCAATTTAATGTCTGAATCAGAATTTGATATAGTGCCAAAAAGATACATACCATCACTTAATTTAAATACAGCATCTTTTATATTTACATCAACAGTAAGATTTTTACCATTTGTTTCGTGATCTCTAGAAAAGAATTCAAAGAAATTAGGCCTTGAACTAATCATTTCATAATATCCACCATCAATAGTTAGTCCAAATTTTTTTATTTCCCCATCATGATTAGTATCATAATAATTAAAGAAAATATTTTCTCTTGAAAGAATCTTACCAGTTTTACTACTACTACTATCCTTAATTGTTAATTTACTATTAAAGTTATAATAGTATTTGTTATTTGATTCATCATAATCAGACTGTCCATAACTAAATGAAAGACCATTGAAACCTATATCTAATGTTTGTCCACTTAAATCAAGAGTAATGTCATTAACAACATAAAAATTTAGGAACTTTGTTAAAGTAATATCTTTTGCTAATTTAATTTCATTTATCTCAGAATCAATTCCTTTTGATGCATTAATTAGTTCCTGTTCAGTCTCTACTGTGACTGTTTTAGCACTTACATTAGTAGCTCCAATTAGTAGAAAACTAACTAGCATTAATAATATTGCTACTAAATATTTTGTTTTATTTTTCATAAAACCATCCTCCTTTCATTTGTTTGTTTTATTTTTAATTTTATCAATTAAATTTTTTATGTTGGTTCTAAATAGGATTATTCCTATAATTATAAGTACTATAATTATGAATATCATTCCACCAGCCATGTTCTTACTGTCTTGTTCTAGTGCTTTTGCTAGTTCTTCTTTGTTTGAAATTTTTGTTTGATATACATTAAAAGCATAAGCTCCTGTATCTAATTTATACTCTTCAAATCCATCTCCTACTTGTTTAGCAAGTATTGATATGTCTCCTAATTTTTCTAAATTTACATAGCTCATTTTTATTCTTATATCTCCAACACTAGGCCCCCATTTTGAATTTGTTAGGTATTCACCTTTTCTCTTAAATCCCTCTATTTCTGGTAGTTCTACTTTTTCATTGTTATTTATTCTTTGTGTTAATTTTTCTGAAACAGTAAATTCTCCTAAATATGCTTTATCACACTTATTTATACTGCTCATTGATTTTTCTGGGTTTCTATATATTCCCCCTGAACCTGATATAATAGACTTTTTTTCAACTTTTTCTTTCCATTCAAAACCAACTTCATCATTACCTTCTTTATATTGATACATCTCTACTATTTTATTTACCCTGAATGTATCTAGTTCTAATCCAAATGTATTATCTTTAAATACTTCACTTGCTTTAAGTTTTCCGGAAACTAAAACAAGTTTACCTTCGTTTTCTGGAAGTACTTTTGCTTCATTCAAAATAACTACTTTATCTAATACTTCTGGATTTGCTCCACTTTCCTGTTTTATGGCTTTTGCTACTAGAAAAACCGAAAAAATAACAACTATTATATATATTACAATTTTTATTTTTTTAGCCATATTATACTTTCCCCTTTATTGTTCATTCCAAACTCTTTTTTCAACGGAATCTGCTATTTCTTTATATTTAAGTCGATTTCCACTTGCTAAATTTACTGTGCTAGCAATTGTATCTTTCATATTTGCCTTTGCTGCTTCCATACTGCTCTCATCTCCGCTTAACTTAGCCTTTGCAAGTCCCCCAAGTGCTTTTATTGCATCTACACTTTGTTTCATATTTCTTCTTTCTGTTTCTGTTCCTGTAAATGATTCTTTTATTCCTCTTGCAAATGATTTAAATCGTGGCTCTCTTAAAAAGATTTCATCTAAATGGTTTATTGGATCTTTTACACATAAATCGCTGTTAACATTTTTCCCATAACAAATTTTTATTGTTTTCACATATGGATGAGCCATTGCTTTTTCTTGTTCTGTCATTCCGACACTGTCTATTCCATTTTTACAATATAAGTTTATTTGAACACCAACTTCTGAATATTTTTTTCCACCTTCTTGATTGTTTAAACTAGAATAGATTTCATAATCTTTTATTTGATCATATCTGAATAACTCTTTAAAATTTTTCTTTTCTGTTTTTGGAGTAATCACCTCAAACATCGCTATACTATCTGCAAAAACTATACCGCTAAATTGATAAAATGTTCTAAGTTTTTCTTCTTTGCTTAATGGTTCGAAAGCTTGTTTGTATAAAATATCTTGCTTTTTCATGTATTCAAAGTGTTGCTTTGCATATTCTGAATCAAATTTTGAAATATCTATAAATGCACTACAATTTTTTTCACAATCTCTACATATATATTTCTTATCTCTTAATTTTTTTCTTGATAGCATTCCTACTTTTTTATTACAGAAGCAACACTCCTCTTTTGAAAATAATCCCATAAAATTCCTCCTTTAAAATTTTATAAATTTTTGCTTTATGTCAGCTTTTTTAATTTTATTTCTTAAGAAGCTTTTTAAAATCTAGTTTATTTGAATTTCCTTTAATTTTTGTGTTATTTGCACCTTCCATTGTAGAATTATCAAGTCTTCTTCGTTTTGTAACAAATTTATCATATTCTCTTAAATTTGTCATATTTGTTTTTGTTTCTGTTTCGTGGCTATGTCTTGCACCACTATTTCTATATCTTGAATGCATTAACCAAAAATATATAATACCACTTAATAAAAATAGCCATGGCCAATTATTATCATCTGTTTTTGTGAATATCATTGCAATTATACCTAATATTTCAACAAGTGCTGAAATCAATACAAGTTTTGGCATATGTATTGGAACACTTCCCATTGTTTCCTTAGTTCTTGCATTTACCGCTACATAATGAAGTAAACTCTTATTTTCTTTTTTTTGTTGATAGCTGTAAAGCCATACTGGTAAATATGCAGATTTCCATTGTTGTCCTTTCACTTCTAAATTTTCAGAATCCCATCTGACACCACGGTCATAAAATTCCAAGGTTTTATTAGCTGCAAATCTTGCTACATCTTTTGATTGCTCTTTGACTAAACCTTTTAATTCCTCAACATTAGTATCTCTTTTTTCAGATGTATATCCCTTAATGTAGTTTGCATCCCATTTTACGCAATTTTCTGTATCAAATGGCATTATTGAATTGATTATATTGTTTGTTTTATCTTTAGATCCTGTGTCTAATTTATCTTTGCTTGATTCTACAGTTAAGCCTTCTATTGTTAAATCAAAATCTCTTTCTACATCATATAAATCCGCATCATAGTATGTATCATAACTATCCCCATTTTTTTCTGTCCATCTTCTTGTTTCATGTTCTCCTTGTCCTTTTAAATTTGCATGTGTATTTGCATCAACTATCATATATGGTAAATATACTCCCATTACGTTATCTGTTGTAAATTCTTTTCTAAACATTGGATGTGCAAAGAATTTTCTTTTACCAACAAATTTTTCTATTGCTTCCTTTGCTTCTTTTTTAGGAATGCTAAATGGCAATACTGTATCTGGTACTGCACCATTTGGTATTTGTTGATTTACAGATAATGTATTTCTACACCAGTGACACCTAGCTTGTGTTGCTTTGGCAGTATCTACTACTACCTCTGCACCACAGCTACTACATTTAAATGTTACCATATCATTTGTATCTGCTATTATATTTGTAGCACCTGACCCTACTATTTCTCCTTCTAGTTTGCTTATGTCTTTTTCCATTGCATCTAGTTTTTCTGGTTCAAATTCGTGTCTACAAAAATTACATCTTAATTTTCCATTTTTGGGGTTCAAAGAGATATCTGTTGCTCCACATTTAGGGCATTTGTTTTGCCCATCTTTTGCATCTACATCTGTTTTTATAACAGTTGCATTATTTTCTTGTACTTGAGATATTTCTTCTTGATTTTCAACTACATTTTCATTTTCATTCATTTATTAAACCCCCAAAAGTTTTTTCTTTGCTTCATCAAATTCTTCTTGAGAAATAACTCCATCATCTAATAGTTTTTTTAATTTTGCTAATTTTTCATAAGGATCTTCTTGTTGTTGTGTTTGTTGTTGAGGCTGTTGAGGTTGTTGGTAAACTGGTTGTTGGAATCCTCCCATAACATTTCCAGCAGCATTCATGCCCATTCCCATAAATGCCATTCCAGCTCCTCCACCATTTTCTCCAGCTGCTTGGAAACCACGAGCAACTGATTGTTGCATAAATGAATTTCCTCTTGCTCCTGATAGAGCATCTGCCTTTTTTACATCGCTTAATAATTTCTTCGTGTCTTCATCATATTCAATTGCTGTTATTGCAACTTTTACTATTTCTAATCCTCTTCCAGATTTCCAAGTATATCCTTCTTCTACTGCTTGTGATAAACTTTGAGCAAATCCTATTTGATCTCCTTGTATTTTTGATATACGATTTCCTCTACTTGGGTCATTTGTGTAGTTTGAAAATGCTGCTGATAAGCTTCCTACTACTTCATTAAATAATTGTTCACCTGCTGGATTATCCATATCAGCAAAATCAAATACTTCTGCACCTGGTCTTAAATATTCCATTGGAACAAAGTTTTTTGCAAATAGTATTGGATCTACTATTTTCATTGTATATGTTCCTCTTGTTATAGCTCCAACCTGTGTTCCTAAAAACGCATCATCCCAATAAATTTCAGCTTGTGTTCCAAATCTATTTCCTGGTATTTCTTTTAGATTTACATATATAACAGTTTGCTCTCCACCTGGTGTTCCACCAAATTTAAATCTCTCCCAAGATGTTTTTAGGGTTGATGAAAAGAATCCATCTCCTGCTAAAAATGATTGTGAATTTTGATCATCTGATGAATATATAAAGCCACCTGGTTCTGTTACGCATCCTGTTATTGCTCCGTCTTGGAATGTAAGTAATGCTGTTCCTTCAGGTACTACTATTTTACTTCCATTTGTTATTATGTTTTCTGATCCTTTTGTATTTGATCCTCTTCCACTATCTGTTCCTCTTCTTTCAGCTCCAAAAATTGCTGCTGTTGCTGGCACATCGCTTCTTGGTACAATAAAATCCTTCCATTGATCCGCAAATGTTCCTCCTAATGCTCCTGTAAATGCTTTAATAAATCCCATATTTAATTCCCTCTCTTCCTATTATTTCATTATTCTTGTATTGTAAAATTATTTAATACATTATTAACTAATTTTTCTCCAAGACTATCATCTACCCCAACATACTGAATATATAGAAAATCATATACTTTTCCATCTTTTTCAAAATAACCTGCTATCCAAGTTTTGTATTTTTCTGGTGATGAGCTTTCTCCTATTGCGTGTCTTGATACATCTACTTTAACTTTTTGTCCAAATAATGTATAATCTTCAAATTTCCTTTTGAATATTTTTTCTTGGTATGCAAGACATGTATCTAAATCTTTGTAGTTTCCTTCATTTCCATAATATGTTAGTCTGAAAGATGCTCCTTCTCCTTTGTATTTATTTACTTCTTTTAAGGCATATATGTTTGTTACACCATTTGTATCTGGATATTGATTAACATAATACTTGCTTTCATCTGGATTTTCTAGGTTTTTTACTATCAATTTATGGTTTGATGATATTATTCCATCAACTTTTTTACCTTCTATCTTATCATTTAATGTCATAGAACTTAAGATATTTTTTAATTCTTCTGTTTTTGCAAATTCTGTTACATCTAATTTTGCTCCATTATTTTTGTTTTTACTTATTTTGACTATAACTTGTAAGCAACTACCTTCTTCATTTTTGTTTAATAAGCTTACTCCATAATAGTTGAATTTATCATAATACTCATATCCACCTAATTTAGTATAATTTGTTTCCGCATAATTTTCTTGGCTAGACTTATTCTCTTTTTCTTTTTTCATTGAACTTTCATATGTTTTTGAAAAATTAAATGAAATTTTGATATTTTTTTCTTCGTTTATAAGTTTACCTGCTACATATGGTGTGTTTTCTAAATCTGCTTCGAATTTATATCCTGCATCTTTTGGATATTTAATTGTAAATTCAAAAGGAGCATATTCATCAACTAATTTTGCTATTTCTTTGTTTTCATCTTCTTTGTTTTTACCACAACCTGTTAGTATTAAGCATATGGTAATTAAAATTGCTAATACTGAAAGAATTATTTTTTTATTCATTTTTTTCTCCTAAAATTAAAAATTTTTTTATAGTTTTTGTTTTCACCACCTTTATAATAATTTTATCATCATATTATTACTATATTTATAATAAATTTATAACATAAAATTCATTAAAATACTATTGTACTTTTAATGCAAATTTTGATAAAAAAATTGCACAAAAAGTGCAAAAAAGTTGAAAGTTGTTTGTTTTTTGCACTTTTTTATGATACAATATGTTTTAATTTTTTTCTATAATGGCTGTAATGTACTTATTAAGCAGTATTCAGCTCTTTTAAAATTTATTAGGTTTTATTAAAATTCTTAAATGTTCTATGCTAATGGTTTCATTGTCGGGAATAATAGTACATCTCTTATTGATGCTGAATCTGTAAGTAACATTACCAAACGGTCAATTCCCATTCCCATGCCTCCTGTTGGTGGCATTCCATATTCTAATGCTTGCACAAAGTCATCGTCCATCATATTTGCTTCTTCGTCTCCTGCTTCTCTTGCTTGTACTTGTTTCAAAAATCTTTCATATTGGTCAATAGGATCATTTAATTCTGAGTATGCATTTGCATATTCTCTACCTCCTATAAACAATTCAAATCTTTGTGTCATTCTTGGATTATCTTTACACTTTTTGGTTAGAGGTGAATTTTCTATTGGATATTCATATAAAAATGTTGGTTGTCTTAATGTTTCTTCAACTTTTTCTTCAAATACTTGTACTATTATGTCACCTCTGGTTGTTTTTATTGGATCAATTTCCATGTTTAAATCTTTTGCAATTTTCTGTGCTTCTTCATCTGTTTCTACAGTATTAAAATCAACACCTGTAACTTCTTTAATACTATCAATCATAGTAATTCTTCTAAACGGTTTTTCTAGGTCAATTTCTTCACCTTGATATGATATTTTTCCAGTACCGCATACTTTGTTAGCACATCTTCTTATTAGTTCTTCGGTTATATTCATCATACCTTCTAAATTTGTATATGCCTCATAAAGTTCTATACAAGTAAACTCTGGATTATGCTTTATATCCATACCTTCATTTCTAAAGTTTCTTCCTATCTCATAAACTTTATCAAATCCACCAACAATAAGTCTTTTTAAATATAATTCTGTTGCAATTCTTAAATACATATCTATATCTAGAGTATTATGATGTGTTATAAATGGCCTTGCAGAAGCTCCACCTGGTATAGTTTGTAATATAGGTGTTTCAACTTCCATAAATCCTTTTTCATCTAACATATTTCTGATTTCTTTAATTATTAATGATCTCTTTTTAAATGTTTCTTTTACTTCAGGGTTCATAATTAAATCTACAGACCTCTGGCGATAACGTAAATCTGTATCTTTTAGTCCATGAAATTTTTCTGGAAGTGGTCTTAGAGACTTTGAAAGAAGTATTACTTCTTTTGCATGAATAGATATTTCACCTGTCCTTGTTTTAAATACAAAACCTGTAATTCCAATTATATCTCCTATATCATCTTCTTTAAATTGTTTATAACTCTCTTCTCCCAGATCGTTTATGCTTACATAACTTTGAATTTTTCCATCTCCATCTTGAATATGGCAGAATGATGCTTTTCCCATTATTCTTTTAGCCATAATTCTTCCAGCTATTGTTACATCTTTCCCTTCTAATTCTTCATAATTATCTATTATTTCTTTACTTGTATGAGTTATATCAAATTTTGTTATCTCAAAAGGATTCTTATTATTTTGTTTTAATTTTTCTAATTTTTCTCTCCTTATTATCATTAATTGGTTTAAATCCAATTCTTGTTCTAAATTGTTGTTTGTTTCTTCATTCATACTTTTCATCCCTTTCTAGGCTTATGTCTAATATTTCGCCATAAAATAATATGTATTATTATACCCTAAAAGTAAGAACATGTAAACAGTTTTGTGGGATTTATGTTTATTTTTCAATAAAAATGAGTACCATTTTTGGCACTCATCTTGAAGGTATTTGTTTAACTAGCATTTTGTTTTATTTATTATCATTCCTCCTTAGCATCAGATTTTATACATATAGCTTTAAGACAAATTTAATAATATTATTAAATTTCTTATATAGAATTTGAACAAAATTTTGATATGACAAAAAAACATATGTGTAAATATGAAAAATTCATTATATTTTGAGATTTTTTTGAAGATAATTGTGATTTTTGAGATTTCAGACTAAAAATTTAAGAAATCTAACTTTTTTGATTTAAGTTTTTTGACATTAATAAATTCAAACTTTGCTATAAATATAATTGTTAATTTAATTATAACTGTTTATTTACTTAAATTCAAGAAAAATCGTGTGTCATAAAACGACATTATTCTTGTTTGTTTTAGTGTCTTAAAACCTCATTTTTATATGAGGTTTTAAGGACATTAATTATATTTTCTATTAAGAAGCTTTTCGTAATTCTATTGCATGCTGTTTAGAGATTTCTGTTACCTCTCCTGTTGCTATTCTTGCTATTTCATTTATAGTTTCTTCCTCATTTAGCTGCTTTATTGTTGTTACCGTTTTTTCTTCTCTTACATTTTTACTTATATAATAATTATAGTCTCCTCTTGCCGCAATTGGCGCCAAGTGAGTTATACATATTACTTGATGTACTTTTGATATTATTTTTAGCTTCTCTCCTACTGCTTTTGCCGCTTTTCCGCTTATTCCTGTATCTATCTCATCAAATACCAAAACAGGAACATCATCTGTTTTAGCAAATACAGACTTAATAGCTAACATTAATCTTGACATTTCTCCACCTGATGCTACTTTTACAAGTGGTTTTGTTGTTTCTCCTATATTAGTACAAATATAGAACTCTACTTTGTTTAATCCATTAATATTGAATTCTTGTAATCTTTCTATTTTTATTTCAAAAATGGAATTAAGCATTTCTAAATCCTTTAACTCAGTATTTATTTTTTCAGATAGTTCATTGGCATATTCTATTCTTATTTTTTCCATTGATTCCGCATATTTGCTCATTTCTTCTTCCAATTCTTTTATTCTTGTTCTCAATATTTTGTTATATTCTTCAGCATTTTCAATTTCATATATCTGTTTCTCTACATTTTCTTTATACTTTGATATTTCTTCTATGCTATTTCCATATTTTCTTTTAAGAGAATATATGATATCTAATCTTTTTTCTATGTCGTCTCTTTCACACTCGTCAAAGCATATTTGAGTTTTCATATTTTCAAAATCCCTTGAATGTTCCTGTATTTCATAATATATGTTTTTAAGATCAATTAATTTTTCTTTATATATCTCTCCATATTCCTCTATTTTTTCTAATGCTTTTATAGAATTGCTTAATCCATCAATTACTTGATTTGATAAAGTTTCATCTATTTCGGTTAAATTTATATGTAATTTTTCAGAGTTTACTATTATATTTCTCTTTTCTTCTAATTCCTCGTCTTCTCGTGATTTCAAGTTTGCTTGCGCTATTTCATTTAATTGATACCTTAATAAATCTAGTCTTCTCTCTTTTTCTTTTTCATCTCCATAATTTTTTTGTAATTCTTCTTGTTTCTTTTTGTATTCGGTATATAACTCCAAATAAAATTCTTTTTGCTTTTTTAATTTATCTCCTATAAAGGAATCCAAATAATTTATATGATATTTCGAATCCAATAAAAGTTGATTGTCCTGTTGCCCATGTATATCTATTATTTTTTTCATTATATCTTTTAATTCATTTACTGTTATAAGCCTTCCATTTATTTTACACGAGTTTCTACCATTTGAATAAATTTCTCTTGTAATAATTATATTTCCATCAATCGCTCTTTCGTCTTCTGGGCAATACATACTAAGTTCAACAAACGAATAATTTTCCCCTTTTCTTATCATTTCCTTTGAGAATCTTCCCCCAGCAACAATTGCTAATGAATCTATTATTAAGGTTTTACCTGCTCCCGTTTCTCCTGTTAATACATTCAACCCTTCATTAAAATCTATTGTTATATCATCTATTATTCCTATATTTTTTATATGTAATGTTGTTATCATATGCCCTCCTTGCAAATTTTTGTTTTGTAGAATTGTTGTTTGTATTGTACATCCGTTTCTTATTATTGTCAAGCGAACGTTCAAATTTTTTCTAGATATTTTTCTTTAACATCTTGACTTCCCCCTGTAAAATATGCTACACTTAGTAAGTAGTTAAATGGCCCCTTGGTCAAGCGGTTAAGACGCAGCCCTCTCAAGGCTGAATCATGGGTTCGATTCCCGTAGGGGTCACCACAACAAAAAACATACACTTATTGCTGTGTATGTTTTTTATTTATATCAATTACCATTTCTAGTATTTCTTTTAATCTTTTCTCTTGTTTTGTTAAATACAAATATCCTATTAAGGCTTCAAAAGCTGTTGAGTACATATATTCTTGCACAGTTGCGTTTTTCGCTATGTGATGATTTTCTGCATTTCTGCCTCTTTTCACTATTTCTTTTTCTTTATCTGTAAGCATTTCCTCTATTTTTTGTAGTGCTTTTGCTTGTGCAGGAGCTTTTACATATTTTATTGCTTCTACATGTAACTTATGTGGCTTTAAATTTGTTTTATTTATCAGATATGTTCTAATATATAATTCAAAAACAGCGTCTCCTATATATGCCCACGTGAGTGGTGCCATCATATTTATTTTTTCTTCTTCTTTTTCTATATTTATTAATTCCATTTTTGTCTTTCCTTTCTTAAGCTAGTAATTTCTTCGAAGTGTGGGCGATTAAAATCGCCCCTACATTTTTCACAGATTACTTTATCCCTATGTTTTATGCACTTGTTCTAATGTTATTTCTCCTAATTTTCCATTTCTAAAATCATCTAATATAATACCAGCTGTTTTTTCTTGATCAACATATCCTCCAGATATTAGAGCTCCTCTTTTTTTGCCAATTTCATCCAATATTGCTAAAACCAACTCATTTTCTTCTAAATCTTGTTCCATTATTTTATGTATCTGGTCTGGGTCTAATTTATATCTTTCAATTATATTCTTTCTATAATTTTTAACTAAAAACTTCAACAATTGAAAACCTATCTCTATTGTTTGTAATATGTCATCTTTAATTGTTCCTGTATACGCCAAATTTAGTGCTACTTGTTCATTCTCAAATTTAGGCCATAATACGCCTGGGGTGTCCATAAGTTCTATATTATCATCTACCTTTATCCACTGTTTCTGCCTTGTTATACCCGGCTTGTTTCCAACCTGTGCAGATGCTTTTTTAGAAATTCTATTTATAAATGATGACTTTCCAACATTTGGTATTCCTAAAATCATAATTCTTATTGATTTTCCAATTCTTCCCTTTTGTACATATGTTTCCGCTTCGTAACATTTTCTTATTGCATTAATGCATTCCTTTATTCCTTTTCCAGAGTTAGAATCTACTAAGATCGCTAAATCCCCCTTATTTTTGAAATAGCTAATCCACTTCTCGTTTTGGTTTTTATCTGCTAAATCAGATTTATTCAATACAATAATTCTTTTTTTATTTTGTATTAACTTATTTATATCTGGATTTTGACTTGCTATTGGTATTCGTGCATCCAATATTTCTATCACTATATCTATTAATTTTAGGTCCTCAGCAATTTGTCTCTTTGTTTTTGCCATATGACCTGGATACCACGAAATGGAAACTTTTGAAAAACTTTCTTGACTATCATTATTTTTCTTTTCTGCTCTGATTTTTCTTTTTTGGTACATATCCATTATTTATCACTTCCATTCTCTATCATTCTTGTTTCATTTAAAAAATTGTCAAAGTCTGATTTATATAATTTATCTTGTTTTACTCTATATTTTTCAAATTCTGTTAGAGCTTTATCACAAGCTATTTCATGTGAGATTTTTCCAGCATCTTTTAATATATCCCTATCATCTGCAAGCAAAAACTTATCTATTCTAGATGACCAGTCTTCCATCGTCATTGGAATATGTCTTCTCGCCCTATTTTCAGCAATTTCTAAAAATGCACTAACAATTCCTTCTAAATCTCTTAACTCTTCTTAATTTAAATAATTCTTAGCAATTATTACATCTGATTCCATAATTTTACCATTAGGACTATTTTTCCATGAAGTCAAACCCATATGTTCTTTTTCTGAATTAACCCTATTATATATAAGTTCTGCTGCCGTTTGTTTTGATACAGCAAAGTGCATTTTATTTTGAACCCTTTTAAAGAAATTGATTGATATAGGAGATTTAGGATCATAATCTATACTTGTAGCATAAATGTCAGTTACTTTTTGATAAAATCTTCTTTCAGATAATCTAATTTCTCGAATTTCTTCTAATAACTTTTCAAAATAATACTTATCATCTTTTGTAATTTCATCATCATTTATACTATCTTTAAATACGATTCTAAGCTTGTATGCACATAATAATTCTTTTAATATAATTATTTCTTTTTCATCCTGTTTATCGTTTTTT
>OHTD01001040.1_pt1 | contig 13336 bp, 10 predicted proteins | sample 1578871 | NCBI WGS metagenome assembly OHTD01 (sample SAMEA3879574, study PRJEB24766) | human gut metagenome | biome: human-associated habitat; feature: feces | place: USA | collected 1985/1987 | reverse complement strand
ATATGAGACTTGTTTTGTGATTTCTTTCCTTATAAATCACAAAACAGGCAGCGCCATTAGGCGATGCATTCCTGATTAAAATCAAAGATTTTAATCAGGAAATAGTATAAAAACCGGGAATATGACCAACAGCGAGGGATTTTCCGCCTGATGAAGCCATTTTTTCGCGGGAATACTTTGTGTATTGCAAGGGAAAATGGTGCACAGCAGGCGGAAATTCCTCGCTGCTTTGGCATGATGACGGTTTTCAGCCAGACCCTGCCCGCGCTCCGGCAGCAGCCGATTTATTCAGAACTTCCCTGGTATCAGAGGCTTCCTAAGCGTGAGCAGGGGCGGCTTTCTCCTTGGGCTTCAGCACGATAAAGCTCTGGGCAGGCAAATGCAGCGTATCTCCCTCCATGGCGGGGGTTCCGACGGTGAAGAGGGGGATATAGGCTCCGTCCAGCTGACAGGTCACCTCACCGCTGCCGGGGTTCATGGCGACCAGCAGACTCCCCCGCTTGTAGGCAAACAGGCGGCCGCGGGCAGCATAGACGGCAAACGGGCTGTAGTTCTGAAGCTCCGGCTCGGCGTGACGCAGGGCAATCAGCCGCTTGACATGGGAGAGCATGGAATTCTCGTCAAGCTCCTGCGCCTGTACGGTGTGCCGCGCGTCGGCTTCCACGGGCAGGTACAAATCCTCTGCCGCGCCCTCGGAGAATCCGAGGTTGGGGCCTGCATCCCACTGCATGGGCGTCCGGGAACCGGTGCGGTGGTAGCCGCCCTCCTTGGTGGGGATGACTCGATAGTCCATGCCCAGCTCATCGCCGTAGTACAGGAAGGGAGCGCCGGGCATCGTGAAGATCCATGCAAAGGCCAGCCGCTGTTCCGCGTCTGTCAGCCCCGCGGCGGGACGGGGGGTATCGTGATTGCAGGTAATGAAGCACCAGAGGCCGTGGTCGCGGCTGTCGTGATATTGGGGTAGGTAGTCCGCAAGGAACCGGCTCACGTCGGTGCCGGAATCCCGGGAGAAGAAGCCGGTATTGCCGATGTAGCTGCCGCAGCCGTCCCGGAGGGTGTAGTCCCGCATCATGGTGCTGTAGCCGTTGCCGTCCCAGTTGAGATAAAAGTCCATGTCAAAGCCGCAGCGCAGAGCCTTGTCCGGATGATTCCACTCGGAAACGAAGGCAGCATCCGGATATTCCTTGTGAATGGCGCCCAGAATGTCCCGCCAGACCTCCATGGTGGCAAGCTTTTCCGTGCCGTCATTCTTCACGAGAGACTCCGCCATATCCACCCGGAAGCCGTCGCAGCCCAGATCCAGCCAGAACCGGATCACATCCTTCATGGCCTCCCGGGTCGCAAGGGCGTCAGGACTGGTGATGCTCTGCTGCCAGCGTTCCCGGCGTTCCCGGTAGCCGTAGTTCAGGGCGGGCTGACATTTGAAGAAGTTGATGATATAGGTGGCGCTGCGAGGGTATTCGCCGCCGATGAAGGGCATACCGTCGCCCCCGGCAAAGGCATGATCCGTCCAGATGTACCGGCCGGAATATTCGTTTGGCTCGGCCTCGCCGCTCTTGCGGAACCATTCGTGTTCTTCACTGGTGTGGCCGGGAACCAGATCCAGCAGAACCCGGATCCCCAGCGCGTGGGCGCGGCGGCACAGCTGAGCCATATCCTCGTTGGTGCCGTAGCGGGGCGCAATCTTCTTATAGTCCCGGACGTCGTAGCCCGCGTCCTTGAAGGGAGAGTCAAAGCAGGGATTGATCCACAGGGCGTTGCAGCCGAGGCTCTTCACGTAGGGCAGCTTTTCGGTGATGCCGGGAAGGTCGCCGATGCCGTCTCCGTTGGAGTCCCGGAAGCTCTGCGGATATATTTCATAGAATACGGCGTCACGAAGCCAGGATGCAGACATAACAATTCCTCCGTTTTTTGTTTTTGTATGGATCATCCGACCAATACCGGAAACTGCCGAGGCAGGGGCGGATGGCGGGGCACGGGAAGACTTCGGATGGTTTCCTGTGGAAATACCGCGGACTTCCGCCGCGGGTAGTCTTTTCGCTTCCGATACGGGGAGAATCAGGAAGCGGCAAATGTATTATAGAAAAAAACGGCGGGGAAATCAAGAGAAAACCGGAAAGAAATCAAGCCGGGAAGCGCATGGGAGGGCGTTGCCGGCGGCATTTCCCCAGGACGTTGGCAGTTTCAACAATTTCTGATGCAACTTTTTATGCACACTGCGCAGTTGACTTGTTACGAAAAATCGAGTATTCTTTTTTTAAAGGGAAGTGTGAAGAAAATAATCCTCTAAGCACTCCCCCCGTTTTTTCCCGGCTTTCTGGAAACGATTCCAATTGGAGGACACGGGAACATACCCGGGTATTCTCCCGTTCCGTTCGTCCTATGGAAAGCGCTTTCCGGTCTGCGGGATCAGCCAGCGAATTTATAATATCAAGGAGGAAATGTAAAATGAAGAAGATTCTCGCGCTGCTTCTGACTGTCGGCATGGTTCTTGGCCTGTTTGCCGGCTGCGGTAACAGCAACACACCCCCCGCCGGCACCGCCGCCGCCAACCCCACCGCCGCTGCCAACCCCACCGCCGCTGCCGCGGCCGATTCTCTGGACGGCACCTATGACATCACCGTCTGGGTCTCCGAGATGGCCGGTGTAAAGGAACTGACCGAGCAGCAGATCAAGGACTTTATGGAAGAGAACCCCGGCATCGTCATCAACGCCACCATTGAGGGCGTCACCGAGCTCGACTCCGCCACCCAGATGATCACCTCCGTCGAGGACGGCGCCGACCTGTTCTGCTTCGCGCAGGATCAGCTGGCTCGTCTGGTGCAGGCCGGCGCCCTGACCAAGCTTGGCACCAAGGCTGCCGCGGAAGTCACCGAGCTGAACGACAGCGGCGCCGTTGCGGCCGCCACCGTTGGCTCCGATATGTGGTGCTATCCCATGACCTCCGATAACGGCTACTTCATGATTTACGACAGCAGCGTGATTCCCGCTGAGCACGTGGACAGCCTGGAAGACATCATTGCCGACTGCGAGGCCGCCGGCCGCGGCTTCTCCATGGAGCTTGAGACCTCCGCGTGGTACAATGCCGCCTTCTTCTTCGCTACCGGCTGCCACTCCAACTGGACCATGTCCGCCGACGGCAAGAGCTTCGAGAGCGTTGACGACGACTTCAATTCCGACAACGGCGTTATCGCCCTGAAGGGTATGAAGAAGCTGCTGAACTCCACCGCTTACAAGTGCTCCAGCTCTGCCGATGACTTCTCCGCCGCCATCCCCGCCGCCGTCGTCATCGTCGGCACCTGGGGCACCAGCGCCGCCAAGGCCGCTCTGGGCGACAACTACGCCTGCACCGATCTGCCCAGCTTCACCGTGGACGGCAACTCTTACCACCTTGGCTCCTTCTCCGGCAACAAGCTGGTGGGTGTCAAGCCCCAGACCGATCCCGTGAAGACCGCCGTTCTGCAGAAGCTTGCCCTGTACCTGACCAACGAGAAGTGCCAGCTTGCCCGGTTCGACGCCGTGGGCTGGGGTCCCTCCAACAAGGCTGCCCAGCAGTCCGAAAAGGTTGCCGGTGATCCTGCTCTGGCCGCTCTGGCTGCTCAGAGTGCCTATGCTACGCCTCAGGGACAGATTGACGGCTCCTGGTGGGATATCGCCAAGGTTTATGCCACCGCTGCCAAGGAGGCTACCACCGACGAAGAGCTGAAGGCCGCGCTGGAGAGCTATGAGACCTCCATTAAGGGTCTGTTCTCCATGTCCGCCGAGGAGCGGGAGGCCTTTACGGTCATCGGCTCCATCAACGGCGACGGCTGGTCCGTGGATCTTCCCATGACCAAGCAGGACGACGGCAGCTGGCTGACCGATGAGGCCTACAAGATGGATGCCGGCGTTGAGTTCAAGGTTCGTCAAGGCAAGGCCTGGGACGTTGCCTACGGCACCGACGGCAATAACTTTGTGGTCGAGACCGCCGGTACCTACAAAGTCCGTTTGACCCTCAACGGCGAAGAAGGCACCGTGGAGCTGGTTCCCGCTGAATAAGGCAGGCTTCCATCCACAAACGCAGTGACATAGAGTTCTGAGAGGGGGAGCCGCTCGGGTTTGCCCGAGCGGCTCTTTTGAGGTCCCTCTGCCGCTGCCTTCCGAGTCCCGACGGGATTCGGAGCGTGCTCCCTGTTCCGGCCCGGTGTCCCGCCGAAGAAGGAGGAGCCCCGGCACCGCCGGCTTCCTTTTTGGGCGGAACACCGGAAACAAATGGTCGCCTCCCGCAACCGGCTTTTGGGCGGGCAGCATTTCCCGCCAAAGCGAAAAACGGTTCCCGGAGGCAGCCAAATCCAAAAAGAATGGAGGTAGGCGGATAAACGCAGGTTTATCCCGATTGATCATGAAGAAACTGACGGATCTGGAATACCTCAGGCTGAACACGTTTCAGCGCCTGTGGTACAACATTGTCCTGTTCGTTCTCGGCATCCCCGGCTGGCTGGCCTCTTTGGTCAAAGCCGTCGGGAACGGGATCGCAGGCGCTTTCAGGGGCATCCGAAACGAGCTGACGGATTGCGCCACCACCTTTACAAGGGGCAGCTGGAAAACGAAGGTATCCTACCTTGTGATGGGCTTCGGCAATATTGCCCGGGGTCAGGTGCTGCGGGGACTGCTGTTCCTTGTCTTTGAATCTGTGTTCATCGTTTATATGGTCACAACCGGCAGCTACTGGCTGGGCAAGTTCCGCACGCTGGGCGATGTGCCCCCCGGAGAGGTATACAACGAGGTGCTGGACACCTACGTCCGGGTCAACGGCGACGACTCTTTTAAAATTCTGCTGTACGGCCTCCTGACCATTCTCTTCATCATTGCTTTTGTCTACACATGGCGGCTGAACGTGAAGCAGAACCGGATCTCGGAGGAGATCCTTGCCACGGGCAAGAAGCTCAAAAGCGGAAAGGACGACCTTCGTTCCGTGCTGGACGATCAGTTCCATAAGACGCTGCTGGCACTGCCCATCACGGGCATCCTTGTCTTCACGATAATCCCGATTCTGTTCATGATCCTCGTTGCCTTCACCAACTATGACGGCGCTCACGACGGCTACAGCAACCTCTTTACATGGGTGGGGCTGAGCAATTTCAACGAGCTGATCAGCTCCAGCAGTGCGGACGCGAACCTCAGCTACACCTTCGGCGAAATCCTTTCGTGGACGCTGATGTGGGCGTTCTTTGCCACATTCACCAATTATTTTCTGGGAATGCTGGTGGCGATCCTCATCAACAAAAAGGGAATCCATTTCAAAAAGCTCTGGCGCGGCATTCTGGTTCTGACCATCGCGGTGCCTCAGTTCATTTCCCTGCTGTATGTCTCCAAGCTCTTCGATACCAACGGCGTTGTGAATGCCATGCTCCTGAAGCTGGGCTTTATCGATCAGGCCATCCGCTTCTGGGAGAATACCACCTCCGCCCGAATTCTCGTCATCGTAATCAACATCTGGGTCGGTATCCCCTATCTGATGCTGGTGAGCACCGGCATTCTGATGAATATTCCGCAGGATCTGTACGAGTCGTCCAAAATTGACGGTGCCAGTGTCTGGCAGCAGTATATGAAGATCACGCTTCCGTACATGCTCTTCGTCACGGGTCCCTACCTGCTGACCCAGTTCATCGGCAATATCAACAACTTCAACGTAATCTATCTGCTGACCAGCGGCCGCCCGGCAAGTCCGGATCTTGTAACCAGCGGCGGCAGTGCCACAACTACGGATCTTCTGATCACCTGGCTGTTCAACATTACCACCGGCGCCACCAGCAACTATAAGCTGGCCGCCGTGATTGCCATCATGATCTTCGTTGTTGTCGCGGTTCTTTCCCTGATCGTCTACAACGTGATCCCGTCTACCAGAAATGAGGAGGATTATTCGTAATGAGCAGGAATCGATCTCACATGGGAATCCGGATGAAAACTACCGTTTCCAATACTGTGCTCTATGTGATCCTTGTCCTCATGTCCATTATCTGGCTAACGCCCTTTGCGTGCATCTTGCTGGAGTCCTTCCGGACTGAATCCACCGGACGTGTGGGCTACATCATCCCCAAGCAGTGGGGCTTTGACAACTACATCAATCTGTGGACCAAAACGAGCTTCCCCATTTGGTTCCGCAATACGCTGATCACCGCCCTGGCTACAGCGGTGCTGCAAACCCTTATGGTGCTGAGCGTCAGCTATGTTCTCTCCCGGCTTCGCTTCAAGGGCAGAAAGCTGCTGATGAACACCTGCCTGGTTCTGGGCATGTTCCCGGGCTTCGTCACCATGATCGTGCTGTATAAGGTTCTCAGCGGCATGGGGCTGACGGGAGCCAACTCCGTGCCGGGACTGATTCTCGTCTACTGCGCCAGCTCCGGCATGGGATACTATGTGTCCAAGGGCTTCTTCGACACCATCCCCAAGAGCTTGGACGAAGCGGCTCGGGTGGACGGCGCTTCCCGCTTTCAGGTGTTCTACAAGGTGATCATGCCTCTGTCCAAGCCCATTGTCATTTATACCGTTCTCACTGCGTTCATGGCTCCGTGGGCCGACTTCATGTTTGCCAAGTATATCTCCCACAATACGGAGGTGGGCATGAATGTGGCGGTGGGTCTGCAATACTGGATCTCCTCGAAGACCCTGATTGCCACCAACTATACCATGTTCTGCGCGGGCGGCGTGGTGGTGGCGCTTCCCGTCACCATCCTGTTCATGCTCCTGCAGAGGTACTATGTGGAAGGCGTCACCGGCGGCGCCGTGAAAGGATAAGGAGAGAGGAAAGCTATGGCATCTGTAAAATTAACCAACGTCAAGAAGGTCTACGACAAGAAGGTCGTGGCCGTTCACGATTTCAACCTGGACATCAAGGATAAGGAATTTGTGGTCTTCGTCGGCCCCTCCGGCTGCGGCAAATCCACGACCCTGCGGATGATTGCGGGTCTGGAGGAAATCTCCGAGGGTACCGTGGAGATCGACGGTGTGGTGGTCAACGACCTCCAGCCCAAGGATCGGGACATCGCCATGGTGTTCCAGAACTACGCCCTGTACCCCCACATGACCGTGTATGAGAACATGGCCTTCTCCCTGAAGCTGAAAAAGGTTCCCAAGGACGAGATCGACAAGAAGGTCCGTCAGGCCGCGGAGATCCTGGACATCACCCAGTATCTGGACCGCAAGCCCAAGGCCCTGTCCGGCGGCCAGCGCCAGCGTGTGGCCATCGGCCGCGCCATCGTCCGCGACCCCGCCGTGTTCCTGATGGACGAGCCCCTGTCCAACCTGGACGCCAAGCTCCGCAACCAGATGCGCGCCGAGATCATCAAGCTGCGCCAGCGGATCAACACCACGTTTATCTACGTCACCCATGACCAGACCGAGGCCATGACGCTGGGCGACCGCATCGTCATCATGAAGGATGGCTTCATCCAGCAGATCGGCACGCCCCAGGAGGTCTTTGACCACCCGGCCAATCTGTTCGTGGCCGGCTTTATCGGCACACCCCAGATGAACTTCTTTGACGCGAAGCTGGTGAAGAACAGCGACGGCAAATACGCCGTGGCTATCGACGGCATCAACGTGGAACTGGCCGAGGATAAGCAGGCCCGGCTCAGCGCTAAAAATGTACCGGAACAGGACGTAACGCTGGGCGTTCGCCCCGATCACATCATGCTCTGCGCCGACGGCGTCAAGGGTACCGTGGATGTCAGTGAGCTGATGGGCTCCTCTGTGCATCTGCATATCTCCACCCACGACCATGACGTGGTGGTCATCGTCCCCACCAACGGCAACGCCGCCCACTTCCCCATGGGCAGCGAGGTCAACATGATCTTCGGCGGCAATGTGGCCAACGTGTTCAGCAAGGAGACGGAAAAGAACCTGGAGTGGTAACACCCTCATATAGAAGGACAGCGCCCCGCATGGGGCGCTGTCCTTTCGTTTGTAGGGGCCGGCGTCCTGCTGTGGAGCGCAGCGGAACAAATGCCCTTGGGGTACGACGTCCCGCCCCTGTCATTGCGAGCCAGCGCTCACGCTGGCGTGGGAATCCGTCCCCCGACAAAAAAGAAATCCCTTTCGGGATTTCTTTTTTGCGTTCTCAAGGTTTCTTCTTACCCACAAAGGCCATCCCGGTCAGAGACAGCACCACACTCACGGCGTACATTCCCACGCCCGTATCTATGGTCTTGGGGGAGCCGGTCTTGCCCTCGTCCTTCACGGTAGTCGTAGAGTTGTAGTAGTAACGTGGCGTTTCCTCTACTGTCGGATACTTGTGCTCCGGCAGAAGCGGTGTGCCATTCGGGTTGAAGCGGTAGTCGCCGCCGTTCTGGGTGAGCTTGTCGTAAAATTCCTTGGTTTTCATGGAATCGATGGATTCTGCGGTGCCAGCGATAGTACCATCGGTGGCGCAGGAATCAACGTTTGCAGTTTCGGTATAGTAGTTGTTCTTAAAAACAGGGGTGCCGGATTCAACCTTACCAACAAGTCCGCCGAGACGCTTATATGGTGGTGTGGTGACACCATATTTGGTCAAATCAATTTCACCAGCGAAATAACAGCTCTTGATAGGGGGGTCACCGTAGATGTAGCCCACAATGCCGCCCGTATTACCGCCAGAAGGTTTGCCGAGAACCGTCAATTTGCCGATGGAATAGCAATTTGTTATGGACGGATTACCACTGCCCAGAAAGCCGGCAATACCGCCGATGCTGTTGGCGCAAACCTCTATGTCAGCTGTGTTGACACAGTAGCGGATTTCAGAAGTGCCACCAGCATAACCAACAATACCACCAACGTTTAGACTGGCAACGCCATTATCAGTTCGAGTGACACTAATGCTGCCTTTGCTTTGGCAGTGCTCAAAGGTGGAGTCCATAGCAAACCCACATAGGCCAATAGAACCGTCGAGATAATTGTCACTGTTAGTGAATGATATATCAGATACACAATCACGAATCGTACTCTTGTTAGATGCACCGACAATGGAGCCAAAATCAGAGTATTTCCTTGAACCAGTAGCATTTACAGAGCCCTGTACAGTAAGACCGGAAATCTCGGCGTTCTCAATATATCCGAAAAAGCCATATGATTCATATTCAATCATGCCATAGGCATCGGAAAAGTCCAAATTAGAAATCGTATGTCCGTTGCCGTAAAATTTTCCGCTGAAAAAATGCGGAACGTTAGCGTCGTTGTCGGCGCATCCAATCGACGTCCATGTTTTACCGCTCAAATCTAAATCGGATTCCAGGCTTACTACAGCATCGGTCTTGCCGTCGTATGCACCCGCGTTTACGTCCGCCGCAAATTGCATCAGTTCATCAACCGTTCTAATGGCTGTCTTTCCCGCCGCAAAAGCAGAAATGGGCACCATCGCCAAACACAGCACCAACGCAAAAAATATACCTACTACGTGCTTCTTCATTGTACACTCCTCCTTTTATTCTCCCATAGCATACAGGCGGCATCATTCCGTGGGTACCCACGGAATGACGGGAGCTCCCGTCGCCGCACATATCAACGCTGTTGGTCATATTATACCTGCTTTTCTGCCAAATGTAAATTCAAAATTTGTGCGCCTTTGGCGGAAAATAAAATGGGAGAGACGGCTCACAGCAGCTTCTCCAATTCGCTCTCGCCGTACATCGGGATGCCGTGGGCTTTCAGCAGCGCCGCCGTGACGCCGTCGCCGTCCGTCAGCGTTCCGGTGAACGTTCCGTCATAGATGCGCCCGCAGCCGCAGGAGGGGCTTCGCTCCTTCAAAACGGCGGCGGTGCAGCCATACAGCCGCGCCAGACGCAGCGCCTCCTCCGCGCCCCGGCGGTACTCCGCCGTCACGTCTCGGCCATCGCTCATCACCACCCGGTCCCCCCGGCGCTCGGAGGGCTTTCGGGGCGTAGGCAGCCCGCCCAGCTGCTCCGGGCACACCGGCACCACAAGCCCGCGCCGGGCCAGCTCCTGCGCCAGCGGGTTGGGCTTGCTCTGCCCGTCGTAGCGACAGGCACAGCCCAGCAGGCACGCGCTCACCAGGATCATACCGCCAGCTCCTTTCCGTTCAGAGCGGCGTACACCAGCGTATCACCCGCGTATTGCAGCTTCATGGAGAAAAACGGCGTGTCCGGCTCGTGGATCAGCGCCAGAAACAGCTTGTCCCCCTCCCATTGGGGCAGCGCCGCCAGCGCGTCCTTGTGCAGCCATTCCAGCACACCCTCGCTGCACTCCCGCAGCGTTCCCGTCCAGCCGGTGGCGGTAAACAGGTGCATATATTCCCCCTCCCAGATATCCGACACGAAGGTGATGACGCCCCGGTACCGATAGTCGGTCAGGGTCAGGCCCGTCTCCTCCAGCGTCTCGCGGCAAACGCACTCCTCCGGGCTCTCGCCCTCCTCGCACTTGCCGCCCACGCCGATCCACTTGTCGTGGTTCAGGTCGTTCTGCTTCTTCACCCGATGCAGCATCAGGTATTCGCTCCGTTCGTTTTCGATATAGCACAGCGTGGTGTTTTTCATCTTTGCACCTCCGATTTACAAATCACTGCCAATAGTATATACTATTCGTATCGTCAACACAACTGTTACCTGTCAGGAGAGTATATAGTATGACAACGATAAAACCAGGCCGCTACCGCCACTTTAAGGGTAATGAATATGAGGTCATCGGCACCGCCCGCCACTCTGAAACGCTGGAGGAACTGGTGGTCTACCGCGCCCTGTATGATAATGGCGGTCTGTGGGTGCGCCCCGCCGCCATGTGGTCCGAGATCGTGGACCGGAACGGCTACCACGGCCCGCGTTTCATCCCGGAGGACGGCCAATGATCGACTATACCGTGATACGTTCCCGCCGCCGCACCCTGGCGCTGGAGGTCACGCGACAGGGAGCAGCCCTGGTCCGTGCACCTCTGCGGGCCTCCGATGCGGATATCACCCGCTTTGTGGACAGTCACCGCGGCTGGCTGGAAAAGCACCTTGCCGCAAGGCAGGCCTTTCTGGCCGCCCACCCGGAGCCGTCTGCGGCACAAGCGGACGCATGGCGGCAGCAGGCAAAAGAGACACTGCCGCCCCTGGTGGCCCACTGGGCCCAGCGCATGGGCGTGCAGCCCGCCGGTATCACCATCACCGCCGCCCGCACCCGCTTCGGCAGCTGCTCCGGCAAAAACCGTCTCAGCTTCTCCCTCTACCTGATGGCCTATCCCGAGACCGCCATTGAATACGTGGTGGTCCATGAGCTGGCGCACATTCGCCACCACGACCACTCCCCCGCCTTCTACCGCGAGGTGGAAGCCTATCTGCCCGACTGGAGGGCGCGCCGCGCCCTCCTTCGCCGGTAATTCCGCCATTTTGCGCCGTACATTCGATACTTCGCCGCCGCCCGTTCAATCGGGCGGTGGTTTTCTTGTGATTTTCACAAGAAAACCACCGCCTTTTCTGTGCGTTTCGGCAAAAATGCAGCGAAGCAATTGACAATTGCGGCAAACACTGATAGGATAACTATGCTGAACGGAAACGTTACCGGTAATGTTTTCGCTTTCCTCTGACGATTTTCGTTCCTTTCGATCTGGTATAGTAGGAGGCACACCCCGGTATGACGATCAAGGATATAGCCAAACAGTGCAGCGTCAGCGTCAGTACCGTCTCCCGTGTGCTGAATGACCGGCCGGATGTCAGTGAGGATGTCCGGCGTAAGGTGCTTTCTGCCATCAAGAATAGCAACTACATTCCCAACAACAGCGCCCGCGACCTGGTCCGCACCAAGTCCGACGCTGTCGGTCTGGTAGTCCGCGGTGTGTCCAATCCGTTCTACACCGACATTATCCGCGCCATTGAACGCACCATCACCGATGCCGGTTTTACAATGGTCATGCAGCAGATCGGTACTTGCGACGACGAGGTCAAATGCGGTGCGGTCATGGAGCGCGAAAAGCGCCTGCAGGGCATCGTGTTCCTGGGCGGTCGGTTTGATTATACCCCCGCTGATCTGGCGATGCTGAACGTTCCCTTTGTGTGCTGTTCCTACTCCAACCGCTATGGCACGCTGATCGAGGGCGAGTATTCCTCTGTGTCCATCGCCGACGGTGACACCGCACAGCAGGCGGTGGAGGAGTTGTACCGCCACGGGCACCGGCGCATCGCCGCGCTGATCTCTCGTCCCAACGATCAGTCCATCAGCCAGCTGCGCTATGAGGGCTATGTGCAGGCGCTGGAGAGTCACGGCATCCCCGTGGACCCGGAGCTGGTGATCTCCACCGGCGGCTTCGATGTCCGCGACGCCTATTCCGCCGTAAAGGCTGCCCTGGAACGGGGCGCGGATTTTACTGCTCTATTTGCCATTGCCGACTCTATGGCCATTGGTGCCATGCGGGCTTTGATGGACGCCGGCAGGCGTATCCCCGAGGATTGTTCCGTTATAGCGATAGATGGGTTAGAGTTGTCTGCCTATATTGAGCCGCCGCTGACTACCCTGTGCCAGCCTATGGAGGAAATGGGCCGGCGCAGCGCCGAGATTTTGCTGGACATGGTGCGGCACAAGGGCTCCCACGCCTGTGAGCTGCTGCCCACCACCCTGCGCCAGGGCCGCAGCGTGGCCGCGCCCGGATGATACTTTTGTATATCTTTGTGATCTGTTTTGTGTATCCTAAGGATCCGTTTCCTGCATCCCAATAATTTGTTTTTTGTACCCTAATGATCTGTTTTTTACATCCTTGTGATGTGAAAATAAAAACAAAAAAGGAGTAAATATCATGAAGAAGTTTCTTGCAATGCTTCTTGCTCTCGTGATGGCCCTGTCTCTGGTGGCCTGCGGTGAGAAGAAGGACGACACCAAGACCGATGGCGATACCACCGCCACCGGCAGCGTGTACTATCTGAACTTTAAGCCTGAGTCCGACAACGCGTGGAAGGCTCTGGCCGCCACCTACACCGAGAAGACCGGCGTGCCCGTCAAGATCCTCACCGCCGCCTCCGGCGAGTATGAGTCCACCCTGGTGTCCGAGATGGACAAGGAAGACGCGCCCACCCTGTTCCAGTGCAACGAGGGCGGCGTGGCTACCTGGGGTGAGTTCTGCTACGACCTGAGCAGCAGCGACGTGTACAACCAGCTGACCTCCAAGGATTATGCCCTGAAGAACGCCGACGGTGAGGTCATCTCCATCGGCTACTGCCTGGAGACCTACGGTATCATCGTGAACAAGGCGCTGCTGAAGGAAGCCGGCTATGAGGTTACCGACATCACCAACTTCGAGTCCCTGAAGAAGATCGCTGACGACATCCACAGCCGCGCCGCTGAGCTGGGCTTCGACGCCTTCAGCTCCGCCGGTCTTGACGGCTCCTCCTCCTGGA
>OHTD01001031.1_pt1 | contig 13392 bp, 15 predicted proteins | sample 1578871 | NCBI WGS metagenome assembly OHTD01 (sample SAMEA3879574, study PRJEB24766) | human gut metagenome | biome: human-associated habitat; feature: feces | place: USA | collected 1985/1987 | reverse complement strand
TGCAGCAGCTTCATGAAAAAATCGCTGATATGAACAGCCGTTACTATGACCTGCGCGGAAAGATCGTCAAGGCCGAGCGCCGGATCACTACCCTTACCGAGCGCGGGGAGATGTGGGAACAGTACAACCAGTACAAGTCCATTCACAAGCAGCTTGCCAAAGTAAAGCCGGAAAAACGGGAACTGTTCGAGCAGCGCCACAGCCGGGAACTGATCCTCTATGACGCGGCGGCCCGGTATCTGAAAGAACTGAAAGACAGCGGCGAAGCAATCACCCCGAAGACATGGCAGCGGGAAATCGAACAGCTGGCCGCTGGAAAGCAAGCGGACAGCCTCGACATGAAAGCCATGCGGGAGGAACTGAAAGCTGTGGAACGGCTCCGCAAGGCCGCCGACCAACTGGCCCGGCAGGAACGGGACAAGCCTCACAACCGGGAGCCGGATCGGTAAAGGATACTGCATTTTGGCGTACCCTTGTCAAGTGCGTCGCGTTTCACGACATACCTTTGCATACAGAAAAACCGCCGTACAGGTTTCCCCATACGGCGGCAGACTGTTTATTTGCCGAACAAGTCACTGTGTGTGCCGGTGCGGGCCAGCGTCAGCACCAGAACATCATCCTCTATGCGATAGACAAGCAGCCAGTCCGGGAGAATATGACATTCCCGATGACCTGCCCAATCGCCGGACAGGTCATGGTCACGGTTCTTATCCGGCAGCGGTTCGCCCATCGCCAGCAACGCTACGACCTGCTCCAGCAGCTCGATCTTCAAGCCACGCTTGATGGCTCGTTTGTAGTCTTTTTTGAAACTGGTCGTGTACTTGACGGTATATTTGGTTTCTTTCATCTTTTCAGGTCAGCAAACAACTCGTCAAGGTCATTGTAGCCCTTTACAGACGGGTCTTTTGCAATCCTTTCCGCTTCCAGCATGGCAGCAACCGTTTCCTTGTTCGGCTGTTCCAGCCTTACTTCAAAGGGAATGCCGCCTTCACGAAGCGACTGGCGCACAAAGATGTTAAACGCCGTAGTCAGGTTCATGCCAAGTTCAGTAAACAGTGCGTCCGCCTGCGCTTTCAAATCTGCGTCCATGCGGATACTGATGTTTGTGGTATTTCCAGCCATACGATCAACCCCTTTCTGCTGGCAATTATAGTATATGCCATTTGCACGAAGAAAACAATACTTTGCACGAATATTTAACAATAAATTCATTCAAGGAGGTTACCGGCTTTATGAAAGAAATCATTTATGAAGAACGACAAGACTGAACCTATCCCCGTCATGGATTACCGCCAGTACCGCAGAGCGCGGAGGCTGGTGCATGAGTGCTGTAACTACATCGACGGAAACTGTATCGCCCTGGACGATGGGGAGGAATGTGTCTGTGTCCAGTCTATTTCCTACTCCCTGTTGTGCAGGTGGTTTCGGGCGGCGGTATTGCCGCAGGATAAGGAACTGGAAACGGCGCTGTTCCACCGGCTGAATGCTAAGAAATGCTCCGTATGTGGGGCGCTGTTTACCCCCGGTTCCAACCGGGCCAAATACTGCCCGGAATGTGCCGCACGCATGAAGCGGATCAACGCCGCAAAGCGCAAGCGGAAACAACGGGAGAAATGTCACGCTTTAGGGGCTGAAAAAACCTTGTAAATCAAGGCTTTTTTCGATGGTGTCAAAGGCAGGCTGATAGATTTATCCTCCGACCACTAAAACGGCCTTAAAATGCGTACAGAATCCCAAGAGAAACCCCAAGGAGGAACCCTATGTCAGACAACCGAAAATATTATTACCTGAAACTCAAAGAAAACTATTTTGACGATGATTCCATCGTGCTGCTGGAAAGTATGCAGGATGGTGTGCTGTATTCCAACATTCTGCTCAAGCTGTATCTGAAATCGCTGAAACATGGTGGACGGCTTCAACTTGACGAGGACATTCCTTACACGGCGCAGATGATCGCCACCATTACCCGCCAGCAGATCGGCACTGTGGAGAGAGCCTTGCAGATCTTTTTGAAGCTGGGCCTTGTGGAAGTGCTGGACAGCGGCACATTCTACATGAGCAACATCGAACTTTTAATCGGTCAGTCCTCTACCGAGGCTGAGCGAAAGCGAGCTGTGAGGCTTCAAAATAAGGCTCTTTCTGCGCCCCGGACAAACGGCGGACATTTGTCCGACATTCGTCCACCAGAGAAAGAGATAGAGTTAGAGAAAGAGATAGAGATAAAGAGAGAGATAGAGAAGGGACGCTCCGCCCGCGCCTATGGCCGTTACCAGAATGTTTTCCTGACGGACGAGGAACTGGCAGACTTGCAGGCCAGTTTTCCCACTGTATGGGGCCAGTACATCGAAAAGCTGTCCGAATACATGGCCTCTACCGGTAAGCGGTATCAGAGCCATGCCGCCACCATCCGGCGCTGGGCCGGTGAGGACGCGAAAAAGGCGGCCCCGCCCACCCGCAACCGTGATTACAGCGTAAAGGAGGATGAAACCGTATGATGGAGATTACCGCAGAAATCCGGGCGCTGATCGACAAGGCAGCCGCCGGTATGGAACTGGCCGGGGACGAGTACATAGACCCGGCAGACGGCCTCATTCACTGTAAGAAGTGCGGCGGCCAGAGGCAGACCGTTGTGCCATGCTTTGGGAAATCCGGCTACTTTATGCCGCGCTGCATCTGCCAGTGCCAGCGGGAGGCTGAGGAGCAGCGCAAGGCTGCTGAAGAACGGCAGCGCCGCATGGAGCGCATCAAACGCCGAAAGGCCCAGGGCCTGCAAGACCGTTATCTGTACGACTACACATTTTCCAATGATAACGGGCAAAACCCATTGATGGACAAGGCTCACGCCTATGTGGAGAACTGGAAAGAGGCATATAAGAGCAATATCGGGCTTTTGCTGTTTGGAGATGTGGGAACCGGCAAGTCTTTTTTCGCCGGATGTATCGCCAATGCTCTACTTGACCAGGATGTGCCGGTGCTGATGACGAACTTTCCCACCATTCTGAACCGCCTGACCGGGATGTTCTCTGAGGACAGGTCGGAGTTTATCGCCAGCTTTGATGAGTACGACCTGCTTATCATTGACGATTTGGGTGTAGAGCGCAGTACCGAATATGCTATGGAGCAGATGTTTTTCGTCATCGACAGCCGCTACCGCAGCCGCAGGCCCATGATTATCACAACAAACTTGAAACTGTCTGAGCTGAAAAACCCGCCTGATCTGGCCCACGCCCGTATCTATGACCGTATTCTGGAACGGTGTGCGCCGATTCTTTTTGACGGGAAGAATTTCCGGGAAGAAAATGCCGGTGCTACCCGACAGACAGCAAAAGACATTGTAAACAGTAAGCAAGACTGATTTTTTACCGGGCGGCACAGACCCGTTCGGAGAAAGGAGCGCCATGAACAGAGAACCCCGTACTATGCAGGTGGCAGACGCCGCTACTGCGTCCAGAGCGCCGGAAAACACGCCGGCGATGGTAAAGAAAATCGGCAAGACAACCTACAAGGTTCATGTCCATTTCAGCAATACCAGCACAGAAACCATGAGCGATAAAATCAAGCGTATGCTCAAAAATGAAATTCAGCAGATGTGACAGACTGATAAACGAAGCCGCCTTGTGCTAAACTGATGATGGTACGCACCAAAATTTTTGTCAAGGAGGACACGAAAATGCTTTACACAGAAAAAGAGAAGCATGAAATTGAACGAGTAAAGGAGGTCTTTGCGGAACATCTGCGGCAAAGCCCTGATTTTGAACTGCTCTGGTCGGACAAGGTAGGCTATGTCTGGCTGGCGATTGGCGTCAATCCGCTTTATGTGGATACTGGCATTAGGATAGAATCAGCTGCTGATCTCTGCGGCAGGTGTTTGGATGATGTTGCTACGGATGTTTTATATATGACAGGCAACGATCATGCACTGGAGAAAGCCGATCCGCTGGAATTGGCGGAAATCAAGCGGCGCTGGGAGCCATATATCAACCAGCTGCCAGACTATGCGTATCTCTGCAAAGACTTGCTGAACGGAAAAATGTAATCTGTCAAACGAGGTGTCAGGAGCCATACGGTGCTTCTGGCACCTTTTTTGTGAATTTGATTAAAAAGTCCTTGACAATTTGTCTCTGGAAATGTATTTAAGTATCTTCTTGATCAATGTATTATAATGAGTATGAATTTTTTTATATCTCTTTGCTTCGTTTTCGTTGATTATCACTTGTATAATTTACTTGCAGAAAAATTCAGCAAACAAGCAACGCCATTGCTTATTATCCAAATAATGTGCTTTGTTTTAACAAGTCTTTTTTTTGCATATATGGTAGTTACTTTTGTTATTCCTAAAAGGGTAATTTTAACCGATAGTTCTATTTATATTAGAAAGTATTTCTGGGACCTTGCAAATTTTTCCAGGGGGTTCAATGATAAGATACTTTTAAATGATGTGATAGAATGCAAGAAATATGACGGCAAGAGGCCTCGTTGGGATCGAGCCCGCCCATATGCTGTCCCCTTTTTTGAATGGGATGATTTGGTTGAAATCGTGCTCGCAGGTGAGAGTGTGTTGGGTCTGAAAGATGATAAGGTATATCTTGTCCCTATACAAAATTCAGAAGATTTTATAAAAAGGGTTAATGAAAGAATTAAGAGCAATTGTCTGTAGCCGAAGTAAATCCGCTGCGTTATTGTGGATATTATTATGACGCCGAAACGGGAATGTGCACCTTTTTTTGGTTTTTTGACAAGCTTGTTACTTGGCGGGTTTGTGGATGAATTAGGAACCAGAGATAAAGCAGAATATATCATATAATTGGTATTATTTCGTTTTGCTCCTAGCTAATAAGCGAAAAAACTTATATGGGGGGATGGACTTGTACAAAATCATTATTTATATACTTATTATCGTAATAAAGTTATTATATTCGACAGTAATATATTTTAAGATAGATTGTAACAGTAAAAAAACACGAAATGTGTTGACTTTTTTATCGTTTCCGTTTTCAATTATAACGGGTGTAATTTGTATTGTTAAATACAGAAAAAGCACAAAAGCGGCAATAGCGATTTTCGCTGTGCTTGTGCTTTCCTTGGCTTCAACGGTGGGGATAGGCACGGCGTACGAGTACAGTCGGCATGAAAAATATTACAGCAGTGACGGAACAGCGCATATTCATCTCTACGATGTAAGCTTTATGGATGAAAAAGGTAATCGTTACGCTTTTGATTTCGATAAATCCGGATATGATCGTTTTTATATTAACGGCACGGACGAATATCTTAATGCGGATTTGTGCTATATTGACGGCAATGGGTACTTGCATTATGACGATGATTTGTCAATAACTGCGAAAGATGAAACCTGTTGCGTGGATGAAGACGGCTCAATTTATTATCCTGCAAAATATGCTTATTTCAATAAGGACGGTTCAATAAATTATAATGGCGCGGTTTTGAGCTATGACAGGTTTGGAAATGCATATACTTATGAGCGAGTGCCTTATTATGACGAATCCGGAAATAAATATTCATATTCTTTTGATTCGGTTTCTCTCAATGGATGCTACACAAAAATTGTAACCAAGGAAACTTTTGAAAACGAATATTCCTTCGTTGATGAACATGGATATTTTGTGTATGACGAAAAGCATGATTTTGTGAAGCAGGATGAGGCCGGCAGAATTTATAAAGATTCATCGGGGAAAATATATTATTGGGCATCAAGCATATCGTGGGATAAAAACGGTCATTTGCTTGACGCATCCGGAAAGGTTATTGAGTAAGACTTTGAAAGCTATAGAACAATAAAATCGCCCTAAAAGACTGTGTCTTTTGGATATTATTATGACGCCGAAACGGGAATGTGCACCTTTTTTTGGCTTTTTGACAAACTTGTTACTTGGCGGGTTTGTGGATTGGAGTAAGATATGAACGAAAATAACAAACAGCCTTTCAAAATGTCGGTATCATCAATGAATTACATAGCTATTATTACCGTGGTTGGCACACTGATATTCCAAAGAGTTGGAACTTATGCAAATTACTATGGTGGAGCGTATAGTATGATGTAATTGCTCGGTATCGGAATTCCTTTGCTGATACTGATTGTACCGATTTTTTACAGAGAATATCGCGAGACGTGTTGGAACAAAAAAACACTTATAATAACTATCGGTATTTTAGTAGTAAGTACATTGTTAATCACAATAATGTATGCAAATAAGAACTATTATTACACACTTTGGTTTAAAGAAGGCGGATGGACACGTGATAACTGTCCGCCGATTCGGTGGGATTTTTGGAATATTATCGGTAAAACAGCATAGCACAATAAAATTGTCCCTACAAAAAAGGCTGCGTCAAAGACGCGGCCTTTTTTGTTGAATACCAACCAAAAATTTCAATTTCACGGAATTCGGTAAAATTAAAATAAAATTTGCCCCTCGCAACGGAAATAAGCAAAGATAAAAACAGCTTGCCTTGCTTTATGAAAAAACATTCAATAAGCAAGGCAAGCTGAATTATTTGAATTTTTAAGACATGAAATAACATATTTATAGGCAACTTCAAACATATAGTGAAAATGCCAAAGAAGCCTAATATATGCTAAGCAAAAGTATTAAAGCCTATGTTGGCAAAGATAAAGAAAAGGCAAAAGCCCAATACCGAGAATCAATTGATTTCCTTATGGCTTTGTTATCATTACTTCACCTAACAAAATATAATATCTTTTCAACATCTCGCTTTGCGGATAAAGCTGCCTTATATTCCTCTCCTTTAGGATACCCTGCTGCCACAAGTGAAATTACTTTTTGAGAATGCGGAATTCCCAGCAAATGTTCTAATTTATTATCCATATCAGGTTCAGAGCCCCATATTATAGGACAAGATAAAATATCAAAAGCATTTAACGAATACAATAAATTCATTATGAAAATTCCGCCATCAACATATACCGTGTTTCTTTCATATTCATTTTGATATAAACTCAAGTCTCCGGCAACTGCAAATATTACGGCAGGCTTTTCAAAGCCATTAAATCCACCATGCATCTTCATTATTTGGATAATTTTACTGTCGTTTATACATGCATAGATTCTTGTTGCTTGTCTGTTATATGCACTTGACATCCAATTTGTTTCATATGCCTCTATGACATATTTTAATTCATTACCGTGCATTGTTGGTGATGAAAGCCAAATCTTTTCCTCAAACTTTTCAAAATCATTATCAAAATCACACATTGTTTTATTGTGTCATTGTACTGTGTGCACTGTTTAATAAATATTACCGGTTTTGTAGGAAACCCCAAATTACTGCCACTTCACTTTTACAAAAAACATTTACACAGCATCTCCGGCTTTTTTAACGCATTCTCTTTTTTATATTTCAAGCTTTATTTAACGAGTTAGAAACAAAGCTTCTGCAATATCCAAGATCTGCTTGCACCGCTTGCTTTTGCCTAATCCTCAATTCATCAAAACTATCTTATTTTCTTTGAGAGAGTGCCCTGTGGGCAAACATTTTCAGGGTGCTCGCCTGAGGGATGAAATGTTGGCACAACCTGCTCCACCATTTCAACTATATTCTCACTGTTATCAAAAGCGGCTGCGGCAAGCTTTTCAAGATTTTTCATGAATTCCGCCACATTAAACGGAATCGGTTTGCCGATATGAATAAGCTCACTTTCCGTTTTTTTCATGCCCTCTTCTTTCATAAGGCATTCCTCATAAAGTTTTTCACCGGGGCGCAAACCCGAATATTCAATCTTAATATCCACATCCGGCGTATAACCCGAAAGCCTTATAAGATTGCGCGCCAAAGAATCAATTTTAACGGGTTCTCCCATATCAAGCACAAATATTTCGCCGCCCAAAGCATATGTGCCCGCCTCAAGCACAAGGCTTACAGCCTCCGGAATAGTCATAAAATATCTTACGATATCCGGGTGTGTAACGGTTACCGGGCCACCTGCCTCGATTTGCTTTTTAAATAAAGGTATAACCGAGCCGTTACTGCCGAGCACATTTCCGAAACGAACGGCAACAAACTGCGTGCTGCTTCTGTTTTCGTTATTTACGCTTTCGGCCATAAGCTCACCGGCATTTTCACAATTAAGCTTCACAAGCTCCTCTTCCGGATCATCACAAATTGCCAAATGAGAGCAAACAGACGGAAGCAAATCCGTTCTGCCCGATTTACTGATAGCATCCATGCTTTGAATAACCATTTCGCAAAGCCTTTTGCTGGCACCCATAATATTTGTTGGGTTAACAGCCTTGTCCGTGCTGATAAGTACAAAGCGCTCTGTGCCGTTTTGCATTGCGGCATAAGCGGTTTTATATGTGCCTATAACATTATTTTTAATTGCCTCATTAGGGCTTGTTTCCATAAGCGGCACATGCTTGTGTGCAGCTGCGTGATAAACAATTTGCGGCTTATATGTTTCAAACACGGAATTTATGCGCTTACTGTCTCTTACCGAGCCGATAAGCACCTTCAAATTTAAATCTGCGTACTTTCTTTTAAGCTCTTGCTCAATATCATAAGCATTGTTTTCATAGATATCAAAAATTATGAGCTGCTTTGGCCTGTGAGCCGCAATCTGCCTGCAAAGCTCGCTGCCGATTGATCCGCCGCCGCCTGTTACCAAGATGGTTTTGCCGGAAAGATAATCAAAAATCTCATCCATATTAACCTTAATGGGATCTCTGCCGAGCAAATCCTCTATTTCAACCGGCTTCATTTTGCTGAGCAGCCTTTCGCCGTTTGCAATTTGATAAACGCCCGGCAGGCTCACAAGCTCACAATTTGTTTCCTTGCAGATATTAAGAATATCTCGCTTATTTTCTGCAGAGGCAGACGGAATGGAGAAAATAATTTTATTTATCTCATATTTTTTTGCCGCTTCAAGAATGCAGGTTCTGTCGCCCACAATCTGCACTCCCTCCGTATAACGGCCTTTTTTGTTTGGATTATCATCAATAATGCAGCAAACACGCATTGATGTTTTATCGGATGTTTTTAATTCTTTTATCAGCATTTGCCCGGATCTGCCCGCACCGATAATCATAACATTTTCGCTTGCAAGCGATTTTTGGCGATTTTTTTGGCGTTCCAAATTGACAAAGCGATATAAAAATCTGACTCCTACAACAAGAATAAGCTGCATCACACAGCCGCCTATATAATAAGAGAACGGCATTCGCATAAACAGCAGTGTAATTCCGACGCACTGAAAAACAGTGGTTATAAGATTTGCAACCATAATTCTGTTTAACTCGCTGAAGCTTGCAAAGCGCCACACGCTGTTATACATTTTGAAAAAGAAAAACACAATTATTGAAAACACCGTGTAAATAGGCGCAAATTTCAAATAAGCACCGTAATACGCAACCGGAATGGAACTGAATTTGAAATCAAACCTTACAAGCAATCCCATTAGATAAGACAGATTAACCGCAATAACATCATATATTGCAAGATAAAATGCAATCATCTTCCAATGCTCTATATTTAATTTTCTGAGTATTTTTCTGTATGTTTTCATACATTGACCTCTCCGAAAACAGCCTAAGTAATAATCAGCTTTGTAAACAGCCGCAACAGTAATCACTGCTTGCTCTGAAATTTTCTGCTGTTGCAACAAATCCGAATGTTTGCCTGCTGTTTGCAAGCTGCAAATAGTGCGTATCTTATTGCACAATACCGTATGCAAGCAAAACAGCATCGGACGTTATGTTATAACGTAATCTTGCGCACAGCAAAAGCAAAATTCAGGCACGCTGTTGCCTATTTCTTTTTATAATAGGAGTAATTATATCCGTATCTTTTTGAATGCCTGCTCGGCAGCGATTTTCCGTTGTATATAAATCCTATAATTTTTGAATCTGCGAATTGAAGCTGTTTCAAAGTGTCCGAAACATTTTTGAATTCGGCAGAACCGTTTTTAACAACGATCAAATAGCCATCCAAATAATTTGAAAGAATCATTGCATCCGGCACGGGAAGAACGGGCGGAAGATCAATAATGATATAATCATAATAATTTCTGAGCACCGCAAGCAACTCTCGCATTTCTTTTGATTCCAAAAGCGTTGTGGGATCGGGAGGAATGTTTCCCGCAGGCACAACCGCAAAGCCATATTTGCTGACATTGAAAATACATTCATTTATGCTTTTTTCGCCAACGAGATAATCGCTTAATCCCGGGCTTCTTTTAATTCCCAGTTTGTGAGCAACGGTAGGCAGGCGCATATCGCAATCAACCAAAGCAACCTTTTTGCCTATTTGGGCAAATGAAATTGCCAAATTAACGGAAACGGAGCTTTTACCGTCGCCCCTGTTGGGGCTTGTTATGCCGATGCACTTGGAATCGCCGCCGGCAATTGAAAATGCAACATTTGTTCTTAAAGATTTATACGCCTCTTGCACGCTGAACGGAGAATTGGGGGAAAGAAGAAACCAATCCGAACACAACCGCAAAAATCACAATGAGCCACCATTTTGAAATAACGGCTTTGAAAAGAGGAAGAAGATCTATTTCATCATTTCCTTCTCTTCTTGGCTTTTTTTCTTTGAAATTATCCTTCATGCCATTCTCCATTCATCGCAGGTTTAGTAATAAAAAAATCGTAAAAGAACGCAAAAAAAATCATGCCCAAACCGACAAAACGCCGGCTATACACACGATATTTTGTATTATTTATACATATTTTAATGTACCTGCAGTATTAAAGTTATTTTACGAAAAAAAGGGGTTTATGTCAACATAATTAAGGCAATATTTGAAACAACTTATTAACTTTGTGTTAAATGTATTTATATTGCGCAATTGCACTGTATGTTATTTGTGTACATTTACTTTTTCGTACAAATGTAATGTAGTATTGTTTAAAAGGCCAATGAAAAGTTTTCATTGAATACCGGATTATATTTCTTTTTTTACTTTTTTTCACAAAACAATATCACCGGCCTTTCAAAATAAATCCTGTTGCATTTCCGAAAGGCACGGGATATAATTGAAGCTGATGGGGTGATTATATGGGGAAAAGGCCTACGGTTGATGATATTGCAAAGCACTGCGGAGTTTCAAGCGCAACTGTTTCCAGAGTTGTTAATCACAGAGAACTTGTTAAGCCGCAAACCGTTAAGCTTGTTGAAGATGCAATGGAGGCTTTGGGCGTTACGCCGAAATATCGTGAAAGCTACATTGAATCATACAGAAAAGACATAATCGTTTTGGCGGTTGAACACACAAATCAAAGCTATTATTATGAGATAGTTCAGGGAGCGCTGGACAGTGCCGAGCTTCACGATTGCGATTGTGTGGCAACACAATTTTCGGCAAGCAAAGGCAATTTGCAGGATTTCATAAGATTTTTAAAAAATGTGCACGCTGCAGGGGTAATAACTCTTTCTGCATTTCCGGCAGAAAGCCTTGATGCAATTTCAGCGGCGGTGCCTGTGGTTCAATGCTGCGAATACAATCCACAGGCAAATCATCCTTATGTTATAACCAACAACTACGAATCGGCAAAAATAGCAACGGAATATCTTATTACCTCCGGCAGAAAAAGAATTGCCTTTTTAAACGGGCCGCTGAAATACCAAATGGCAGTGGAAAGAAGGCGTGGATATACCGCAGCACTTGAAGCCGCCGGAATGAAAATAAATCCTGATTACTACATTCAGGTGAACGGAACGCTTTTTGATGATGCAAGCGCTGCAGTGGCAAAGAAATTTGATTCAGGATTGATGCCCGATGCAATTTTTGCATCTTCTGATTTTTTTGCGGCAGCTGCCATAAAAGGAGCCGCAAAGCGCGGCTATAATGTGCCGAATGATATTGCCGTTGTGGGCTTCAACAACAGCTCTGTTTCACAGATCACATCGCCCACAATAACCACCGTAAGCCAGCCGTCATACAAGCTTGGGTATTATGCCTGCGATATGCTGCACAACATGATTTCAAACCCCGATTTGAAAATCAAAAACCATATTTTGCCAACCGAATTTGTAATAAGAGAATCAACAAGGCTGAAACTCAGCAAAAACGGCCCGGTATAAGGGATTGCGGCATTTGCAGTGCCCTTTAAGGCAGTCCTTAAAACAGTACCGTTCCGGTTCAAGTTCGGCAATTCCACATTTTAAATTCAAGAGATTTTTTGCTTTAAAGGCAAGCTTGGCAATCATCTTTTTGCGCTGTTAAAAAGATATAAAAACAATAAAATTTAACAGAATTAAACTAATAAAAAAGCCGAAACGAATTGGGAATGAAACCCTTTCCGTTTCGGCTTTTGCCGTTTGATTAAAGCGATTTTGTTTTGATCTCTTTTTCAATCATTTCGGCAAATTCTTCAACGCTCATTGCGCCCTGTTCGCCGTCTTTTCTGGAGCGAACAGAAACTGTGCCGTTTTCAATATCCTTGTCGCCCGCAACAAGCATATAAGGAATTTTTTCCATCTGTGCAGAGCGAATCTTAAAGCCGATTTTCTCGCTTCTGTCATCTATCTCACAGCGAATTCCTCTTTCTTCAAGCTTATTTTCAACAGCTTTAAGATAATCACAATGCCTGTCTGCAATCGGAAGCAGCTTAACCTGCACGGGGGCAAGCCAAGTTGGGAAAGCGCCTGCAAAATGCTCTGTAAGAATACCGATAAATCTTTCGATGCTGCCGAAAACAACACGGTGAATCATAATTGGGCGGTGCTTTGCACCGTCTGCACCCACATATTCAAGTTCAAATCTTTCGGGAAGCTGGAAATCAAGCTGAATTGTGCCGCACTGCCATGTTCTGCCAAGGCAATCTTTAAGATGGAAATCAAGCTTAGGTCCATAGAAAGCGCCGTCGCCCTCGTTAACCTCAAAATCATAGCCAAGCTCCGTAATGGCATCACGAAGTGCATCCGTTGCAATATCCCAGTCCTCTTGTGCACCCATGGAATTCTCCGGGCGGGTTGAAAGTTCGATATGATATTCAAAGCCGAAGGTGTTGTAAACACCGTCTATCAAACGAACAACATTTTTGATTTCATCTTTGATTTGCTCACGAGTCATAAAGATATGGGCATCATCCTGTGTAAAGCAGCGAACACGCATAAGGCCGTGAAGTGCTCCGGAAAGCTCATGCCTGTGAACAAGGCCAAGTTCGCCCATACGAAGCGGCAAATCCTTATATGAATGCATCTGCGTTTTATAAACAAGCATACCGCCGGGGCAGTTCATGGGCTTAATTGCATAATCTTCATCGTCGATAACGGTGGTATACATATTTTCCTTATAATGATCCCAGTGGCCGCTGCGCTCCCAAAGCGCTCTGTTAAGAATCATCGGTGTTTGTATTTCATAATAGCCCGCTTTGCGGTGAATTTCACGCCAATAATCCACAAGGGTGTTCT